>Ga0207814_100027_pt1 | contig 263681 bp, 234 predicted proteins | sample TtaePargueraPR_7_FD_187755 | JGI IMG/M metagenome (GOLD analysis project Ga0207814, IMG submission 187755) | Aerobic enrichment media microbial communities from Bioluminiscent Bay, La Parguera, Puerto Rico - Tt and P1 (2) (SPAdes) | ecosystem: Environmental > Aquatic > Marine > Unclassified ...
GGTCGCATGAGCACGGAAGCCCCCCCCGCATCGGCCCTCTCCCTGCGCGAGGAGGCGGAGGGCGCGCTGCGCGCGCTCGTGGGGAGGGACGATGCGCGCTTGCGTGACGATCAGTGGCTCGCCATCGACGCCCTCGTGTCGCGTCACGCGCGGGCGCTCGTGGTGCAGCGCACCGGGTGGGGCAAGTCCGCGGTGTACTTCGTGGCGACCTCCCTGCTCCGCGCGCGCGGTGCCGGGCCCACCGTGATCGTCTCGCCACTGCTGGCCCTCATGCGCGATCAGATCGCGGCGGCGTCGCGGGCGGGCGTCCGGGCGGCCACCGTCAACTCCGCCAACGTGACCGAGTGGGATGAGGTGCACGCGGCGATCTCGCGCGGGGAGATCGACGTCCTGCTGTGCTCGCCGGAGCGGCTCAACAATCCGCAGTTCCGCGACGAGGTGCTGCCGCGCCTGGCCGCTGATGCCGGGTTGGTCGTGATCGACGAGGCGCACTGCATCTCCGACTGGGGGCACGATTTCAGGCCCGACTACCGCCGCATCCGCACGCTGCTCGCCGAACTGCCTGCGGGAATCCCGGTGCTGGCGACCACGGCGACCGCCAATACGCGCGTCACGGACGACGTCGCGGTCCAGCTGGGCGTGACCGGCGCGGATGGCCTCGAGCACGAGGACGTGCTGGTGCTGCGCGGAGGGCTGGATCGCGAGTCGCTGCACCTGGGAGTCGTGGCCCTGAGCGATCCCGCCGAGCGCGTCGCGTGGCTCGCGAGCGCGCTGCGGGAGATCGAGGGCTCGGGGATCGTGTACTGCCTCACCGTGTCCGCTGCCGAGCAGGTCGCGTCGCAGCTGCGATCCGCGGGCCTCGAGGTCGCCGCCTACACGGGGCGCACGGACACCGCCGAGCGCGAGCAGCTCGAGCAGGATCTCAAGTCGAACCGTGTGAAGGCGCTCGTGGCGACGTCCGCTCTGGGGATGGGGTTCGACAAGCCGGACCTCGCGTTCGTCATGCACCTGGGCGCGCCGTCCTCCCCCATCGCGTACTACCAGCAGGTGGGGCGCGCGGGCCGTGGCGTGGATCGCGCGCTGGTGGTGCTGCTGCCGGGGTCCGAGGATCGGGCGATCTGGGACTGGTTCGGGTCGCAGGCGTTCCCGCCCGAGGATCAGGTGCGGGCGGCGCTGGGTGCTCTCTCTCCCTCTTCGGCCACGTCCGTCGCCGCACTGGAGACCTCCGTGGACCTGCGGCGCGGCCGCCTCGAGTCGATGCTCAAGGTGCTCGACGTGGACGGCGCGGTGCGGCGCGTGCAGGGCGGCTGGGTCGCGACCGGCGAGCCCTGGGCCTACGACGCGGAGCGCTACGCCCGGGTCGCCGCCACGCGCGCCGCCGAGCAGCAGACCATGCTCGACTACGAGGCCACCACGGGGTGTCGCATGGCGTTCCTGCGTCACGTGCTCGACGATCCGGAGCTCGCGGATGACTGGGCGTGCGGACGCTGCGACACGTGCGGCGGCGTGGAGCTGCCGGCCGCGCCGGGGGCCGATGCCGTGGCGGCGGCGCGGGAGGACCTGGACCGGGTGGGGGTCGAGATCACTGCGCGGCGGCAGTGGCCCAGCGGGCTCGACCGGATGGGGCTCGACCTACGCGGGCGGATCCCTGCGGAAGAGCAGGCGGCGCCGGGGCGGGCGATCGCTCGTCTCGATGGCTTGGGCTGGTCGGTGTCGCTGCGCGAGCTCCTCGAGGCGCGCTCGGCCGATGGCAGCGCGGTCGACAGCGAGACGCCCACTCCCCTGCGTGGCGCTGCAGTGCGCGTGCTCGAGGACTGGGACGAGCTGTGGCGCACGACCAACGGGTCCGGGCGTTCGCCTGCCGTCGATGCCGTGGTGGGCGTGGGGTCCGTGACGCGGCCGCAGTTGCTCGGCCACCTCGCGCCCGGTCTCGCGCGGTACTTGGAGCTGCCGTTCCTGGGATGGGTGGGGCCGCGTGCCGGAGCGGAGGAGCCCGGGAGGCATGACCTGAACTCGGCTCAGCGCCTTGCGGTGGTCGCGCGCCGGCTCGAGGTCGAGGAGTCGGTGCGGGCCTCACTGGACGGGCGCGCGGTGCTGCTGGTGGACGACTCCACCGACTCGGGCTGGACGCTCACGGTGGCCTCGCGGCTGCTGCGGCGGGCGGGGGCCTCGGCCGTGCTGCCGTTCGTGCTTGGGGTGCGGTAGGCGGGACCGGCCTTGACTCAGCGCTGGATGCGCGCCTGGATGGCCTCGCCGTGCGCCGGGAGGTCCTCCGCGTTCGCCAGGGCGACCACCTTGTCCCCCACCTCAGCCAGCGCATCGGCTGTGTAGTGGATGGTCGAGACCGCCTTGAGGAAGCTGTGCGTGCCCAGACCGCTCGCGAAGCGCGCGGTACCGCCCGTGGGCAGGACGTGGTTGGAGCCCGCGAGGTAGTCGCCCAGCGGCACCGGGCTGTACGGGCCTACGAAGATCGCGCCGGCGGAGGTGATCCGCTCGGCGACGGCGGCCGCGTCGCGCGTGTGAATCTCGAGGTGCTCGGCGCCGTAGGCGTCCGCGACCTGGATCGACTGCTCGATGTTCGCGGTGAGGATGACAGCGCTCTGGCGGCCCGTGAGTGCCTCCTTGGTGCGCGCGAGGTGCTTGGTGGCGTCGGTGCGGCGGCCCAGCGCCTCCTCGACGGCGTCCGCGAGGTCCTCGCTGTCCGTGATGAGGACCGAGCCCGCCATGGGGTCGTGCTCGGCCTGGCTGAGGAGGTCCGCGGCGACGAAGTCCGGGTCCGCGGAGTCGTCCGCGATGATCGCGATCTCCGTGGGGCCCGCCTCGGAGTCGATGCCCACCACGCCGTTGACCGCGCGCTTCGCCGCGGCCACGTAGACGTTGCCCGGGCCGGTGATGACGTCCACGGGGTCGCACAGGCCGTCGACGCCGTACGCGAGCATGCCGATGGCCTGAGCGCCGCCCACGGCGTAGACCTCGTCGACGCCCAGCAGCGCGCACGCCGCGAGGATGGTCGGGTGCGGCTCGCCGCCGAACGCCTTCTGGGGCGGCGTCGCCACGGCGATGGACTGGACGCCCGCTGCCTGCGCGGCGACCACGTTCATGACCACCGAGCTCGGATAGACGGCCAGTCCGCCAGGAACGTACAGGCCCACGCGGCCTACCGGGATCCACCGCTGCGACACGGTCGCTCCGGGGGCGACGTCCACGGAGACGGGCGGCGGGACCGTCGCCTCGTGGAAGGTGCGCACGCGGGAGATCGCCTCGCGGAGGCCGTCGAGCACGGCGTCGTCCTGAGTGGCGACGGCCGCCTCGATGCGGTCCGCGGGGACCCGCAGGTGCTCGGGGGTGACGCCGTCGAAGCGCTCGCCATACGCGCGCAGCGCCTGCGCACCACGGGAGCGCACGTCATCGAGGATGGGCTGCACGATCGCCAGCGCATGCGCGACGTCCACGTCCGCTCGGGGCACGATGCCCAGCAGCTCGCGGGTGGTCAGGTCGCGGTCACGCAGGTCGATTCGGCTCAGCACGCTGTCGAGTCTAGTGGCGTCGAGCGGGGCCAACTCGAGGACTCGGCCCGGTCTGCTCGGGCGCCTACGTCACCGGCTGCGCGTGCTTCGAGAGCGACAGCAGGTTGCCCTCGGTATCGCGGAACCACGCGACACGATCACCGCCCGGGGCGTTCCAGATGCCGGACTCGTCCGCGAGCGCGAAGTCCTCGAACTCGACTCCGGCGGCTCGCAGGCGCTCGACCTCGGCCTCGATGTCCGCGACCTCCCATCCCAGGATGGTGAAGGGCTGCGGCGTGAAGGCCGAGGCTGCGACGATCCGGATCATGGTGCCGCCGGACTCGCACACGATCGCGAAGCCGTCGTCGCGCACCGGCCTCGCGCCGATCACCTCGGTGTAGAACTCCGCGGCGCGCTCCGGGTCGTGGGCGGGCACGAACGCGACGATGGGGCACCCGGTCATGGGACCTCCTCCACCTGCTGCTCCCGGTGCTTGCCGATCCACCCCAAGTGGGTGTGGCCGAAGTGATCGGCGTGCTTCAGTCCGTAGCCAATCGCGCGGTCCACCGCGACGTGGAAGGCCCACGCGAGAGCCACGAGGCCAGCCCACCGGACGTCGGCCACGAGCGCGATCGTCCCGAGGATCGCCGGCGCCCAGTACGAGTGGACCGCGTTGTAGAAGAACGCGCCCGCCCGGGTGCTGGCCACGTAGCCGAGCGCGCTGAGGTCGAAGACCAGGAAGAGCGCGATGAGCCACCACCAGGCGTAGTCGAGCGTCACCGTGGCCACGATGACGCCCGCGGCGATCACCGCGTTCTCCAGCCGCTGCCAATGGATGGGGGTCATGCGTCTCACGTTAGGGGCGGCGAGGCTCAGGCGCATCCCCTGTGCGAGCGACCTGTGCCGGTCCGGAGCGACACTGAGTGCCGGAAGGGGCGCGCGGAGGCGCTCCAGGGGTCGGTGAGTGCCGGACGGGCGTCAGGCGCCGGCGAGGCAGCTGGGGCCGAACGCCGCCTTGAGGTCGCCGTAGAGCGCGCTCGAGCGCGAGACGCGGAACTCGTCGCCCAGGCGCATCGTGACCGGATCACCGGAGCCGGTGAGGACCATGCGCACCTCGACCGAGCCGGGGTGAGACCGCAGGATCCCCTTGATCTCCTCGACCATGGGCGGGTTGACCCGTGCCGCCGGCAGCGTGATGGCGACGGGCGAGGTGTCCACGACGTTGAGGTTCGGCACGCGCAGCTCGACCGCGGAGAACTGCAGCCCGCCATCGCCGCGCTCGCGGGCGCGCACGCGAATGGTCAGCACGGCGTCCTCGGCCAGGTCGCGGGCGTAGGTCTCGTAGGTCTTGCCGAAGAACGAGATCTCGGTCTCGCCCGTGAGGTCCTCGAGCACCACGATCGCGTACGCGTTGCCAGACTTGGCGACGCGGCGGTCCACGCGCGTCACGAGTCCCGCGAACGCCACCTGCTCGCCCTCCCGCACGCCATTCGCGGGGGTCGCGTTGAGGATCTGGTGCGAGGCCTCGGAGCGGATCACATGATCGAGTCCGGACAGCGGATGGTCGGAGACGTACAGGCCCAGCATGTCGCGCTCGAGGTTGAGCTTGGTCTTCTTGTCCCACTCCTCGAGCTCGGGCACCGAGACCGTGACGCCGCCGCCCAGGTCCGCGTCGCCGCCGAACAGGTCGAACTGCCCGGTCGCCTCTTGACGCTTGACGCCCACGACGGAATCGATCGCCTGCTCGTGGATCGCGTTGAGCGCCCTCCGCGAGTAGCCCATCGAGTCGAACGCGCCGGCCTTGATCAGCGAGTCGATGGTGCGCTTGTTGCACACCGTCGCCGGCACCTTGTCGAGGAAGTCCTGGAAGGACGTGAACGCGCCCTTCTCCGCGCGGGCCTTGACGATCTCCGCGACCACGTTCGAGCCCACGTTGCGCACCGCGGTGAGCCCGAACCGGACGTCGGTGCCCACGGCGCTGAAGAACGCGATCGACTCGTTCACATCCGGAGGCAGCACGGTGATGCCCATGCGGCGGCACTCGGCGAGGTACAGCGCGGACTTGTCCTTGTCCGTGCCCACCGACGTGAGCAGCGCCGCCATGAACTCGGTCGGATAGTGCGCCTTGAGGTACGCGGTCCAGAAGGAGAGCACCCCGTAGGCAGCGGTGTGCGCCTTGTTGAAGGCGTAGTCGGCGAACGGGAGCATGGTGTCCCACAGCGCCTTGACCGCGCCGTCCGAGTAGCCGTTGGCCTTCATACCGGCCTCGAAGGGCTCGAACTCCTTGTCGAGGATCTCCTTCTTCTTCTTGCCCATGGCGCGACGCAGCAGGTCCGCCGCTCCCAGCGTGTAGCCGGCGACGATCTGCGCGATGCGCTGCACCTGCTCCTGGTACACGATCAGGCCGTACGTGATCCCCAAGACCTCCCGGAGCGGCTCGTCGAGCTCCGGATGGATGGGTGCGATGGGCTGGCGGCCGTTCTTGCGCTCCGCGTAGTTGGTGTGGGAGTTCATGCCCATGGGGCCCGGGCGGTACAGCGCGAGCACCGCGGAGATGTCCTCGAAGCTGTCGGGCTTCATCTGCCGCAGCAGCGAGCGCATGGCCGTGCCGTCGAGCTGGAACACGCCCAGGGTGTCGCCGCGCCCCAGCAGCTCGAACGTCTTCTCGTCCGCCAGCTCGAGCTCCTCGAGCACCAGCGGGGCCTTGCCGTTGTGCTCGATGTTGTAGAGCGCATCGTCCAGGATCGTGAGGTTCCTGAGCCCCAGGAAGTCCATCTTGACCAGGCCCAGACCCTCGCAGGTCGGGTAGTCGAACTGCGTGATGACCGCGCCGTCCTGCTCGCGGCGCATGATCGGGATGATGTCGATCAGCGGGTCGCTCGACATGATGACGCCCGCGGCGTGCACGCCCCACTGGCGCTTCAGGCCCTCGAGCCCCTGCGCGAGCTCCATGACCTGCTGCGCCTCGGGGTCGGTCTCGAGGTGCTGACGGAAGTCGCCGCCCTCGTTGTAGCGCTCGTGCTTGGGGTCGAAGATCCCCGACAGCGGCATGTCGCGCCCCTGCTGGGCCTCGGGGTAGAGCTTCGTGAGCTGCTCGCCCACCGCGAAGGGCTTGCCGAGCACGCGCGCGGCGTCCTTCAGGGCCTGCTTGGCCTTGATGGTGCCGTAGGTCGCGATCATCGCGACCTTCTCCTCGCCGTACTTGTCGGTGACGTACTTGATCACCTCGCCGCGCCGGCGCTCGTCGAAGTCGATGTCGAAGTCGGGCTTGGACTCGCGCTCCGGGTTGAGGAAGCGCTCGAAGTACAGCTGGTGGACGATCGGGTCGAGGTCCGTGATCTTCATCGCGTACGCGGCCATCGAACCGGCACCGGAGCCACGTCCCGGCCCCACGCGAATGCCCTGCTCCTTGGACCACTTGATGAAGTCCGCGACCACGAGGAAGTAGCCGGGGTAGCCCTTCCCGGTGATGACCTCGATCTCCATGTTGGCGCGCTCCTGCACCTCCGACGGGATGGTCTCCCCAAAGCGCTCGTGCAGGCCGCGCTGGACCTCCTTGATGAACCACGAGGTCTCGTCCTCGCCCGCGGGGACGTCGTAGACCGGCATGTAGTCGGCCTTGGTGTTGAACTCGACCTCGCACTTCTCCGCGATCTCGAGCGTCGAGTCGCACGCCTCCGGCAGCTCGCGCCAGAGCTCGCGCATCTCTGCGGCCGACTTCAGGTAGTAGCCGTCGCCGTTGAACGCGAAGCGCTTGCCGCCCTGCTCATAGGTGGGCTCGTTGAGGTTGGACCCCGACTGCACGCACAGCAGCGCCTCATGCGCGACGGAGTCCTCCTTCTTGACGTAGTGAGAGTCGTTCGTCGCGACCAGCGGCGCGCCCAGCTGATGAGCCAGCCGCAGCAGGTCCTCGCGCACGCGCTTCTCGAGGTCCAGGCCGTGGTCCATGAGCTCGACGTAGAAGTTCTCCGCGCCGAAGATGTCCTGGAACTCGCCGGCCGCCTTGAGGGCCTCGTCGTATTGGCCCAGCCGCAGGCGGGTCTGCACCTCGCCCGACGGGCAGCCGGTGGTCGCGATGATCCCCTGCGAGTAGTTCTGCAGCAGCTCGCGGTCCATGCGCGGCTTGTGGAACTGCCCCTCGAGGGACGCGTACGACGACATCCGGAACAGGTTGTGCATGCCCGCGGTGTTCGCGGCCCACATGGTCATGTGGGTGTACGCGCCGCCCGCGGAGACGTCGTCGGACTCCTGGCCCCGCTCGCCCCAGCGCACGCGCGTCTTGTCGCGGCGCGCGGTGCCCGGCGTCAGGTACGCCTCGACGCCCACGATGGGCTTCACGCCGTGCTGCTGACCCTTGGACCAGAAGTCGTAGGCACCAAAGATGTAGCCGTGGTCCGTGGTCGCGAGCGCGGTCTGCCCCAGCTCCTTCGCGTGCGTGAACAGGTCGTCCAGCCTCGCCGCACCGTCCAGCATCGAGTACTCGGTGTGGACGTGAAGGTGGACGAAGTCACTGCCGGGCATGGCCACGATTCTAGGACCGCCCACTGACGTCACGACCCAGGTCCCCTGAACTGCGAACCACTTTTTTCGCGACACGCTGGGACACCACGGCCGATGCGCGGTCGGGCTCGGCGTGTCGCCGGTTTCCGGGTTCGCAGTCAAGGGGGCGAGGGTGGTGTCGCGGAGGCCGCGACGCTTGGGACAATGGCACCCGTGAGCTCACCGTCCCCCCGCCCTGACGACGCCAGGCGCAGCGCCGATGCGCGTGGCGGCAGCCGCGGACGTCGCCGCAGCAAGGGCAATGGGCAGGGCAAGGGCGGCGGGCAGCGCAGGGGCCACGACCCTCACCGCCGGGTGAGCACGCGCGAGCTGGAGGCGGCGCGCCGATCGCGCGAGGCCGTCGAGGTGCCGCCCATCGAGTACCCGCCGCAGCTCCCCGTCAGCGCGAGCCGCGACCGCATCGCCGAGGCCGTTCGCGACCACCAGGTCGTGATCGTCGCGGGCGAGACCGGATCCGGCAAGACCACACAGCTGCCCAAGATCGCCCTGGAGCTGGGGCGAGGGCGAGCAGGCCAGATCGGCCACACGCAGCCTCGCCGCATCGCCGCGCGCTCGGTCGCGGACCGCATTGCGGAGGAACTCGGCACCACTCTGGGCGAGATCGTCGGCTACCAGGTGCGCTTCACCGACCAGAGTTCCGAGAATACGCTCGTCAAGGTCATGACGGACGGCATCCTGCTCGCGCAGATTCAGCGCGATCCGGACCTGCTCGCCTACGACACCCTGATCATCGACGAGGCCCACGAGCGCAGCCTCAACATCGACTTCCTGCTCGGCTACCTCACGAACCTGCTGCCGCGGCGGCCCGACCTCAAGGTGATCATCACCTCGGCGACTATCGACTCCGAGCGCTTCGCGCGGCACTTCGCGCCGGGCGGACCCCTGCCACCGCTGCAAGCCGAGGACGTCGAGAACCCGGCCGCCGCATCGGCCGAACCGACGGCACCTGTCATTGAGGTGACCGGACGCACGTACCCCGTCGAGATCGTCTACCGCCCGCTCGAGGGCGACGCGCGGGGTGAGGAGAAGGACCAGGCGACGGCGATCGTGGACGCGTGCGACGAGCTGCTGCAGGTCATCGACGGCGACATCCTGGTGTTCCTCGCGGGCGAGCGCGACATTCGGGACGCCGCGGACGCGCTCGAGTCGTTCCTGGGCCCGCGCGCCCGCGACCCGCGCCACCCGCAGGCCGTCGAGCTCCTGCCGCTCTACAGCCGGCTGTCCGCGGCCGAGCAGCACCGCGTGTTCGAGCGCCACTCGCGCCGCCGCATCGTGCTGGCCACGAACGTCGCCGAGACCTCGCTGACCGTGCCGGGGATCCACGCCGTCGTGGACCCGGGCAACGCGCGCATCTCGCGCTACTCCAAGGCGACCAAGGTGCAGCGGCTGCCCATCGAGCCGGTGTCGCAGGCGAGCGCCAACCAGCGCTCGGGGCGCGCGGGACGCCTCGCGGACGGCATCGCGATCCGGCTGTATTCGGAGGAGGACTTCGAGGGGCGGCCGGCGTTCACCGAGCCGGAGATCCTGCGCACGTCGCTGGCCTCGGTGCTGCTGCAGATGATCGCCGTGGGCGTGGTCGCGAGCCCGGACGACGTCGCCGCCTTCCCGTTCGTCGAGCCGCCGGACACCCGAGCGATCCGCGACGGCGTGCAGCTCCTCACGGAACTGGGCGCGATCGAGGTCCGCGATGGCCGCACCCGGCTGACGGCGACGGGTCGGGCGCTCTCGCGGCTGCCGATGGACCCGCGTCAGGCCCGCATGATCGTCGAGGGCCAGCGTCACGGGGTGGCGCGGGACGTGGCGATCATCGCCGCGGCCCTCAGCATCCAGGACCCGCGGGAGCGGCCTGCGGACGAGCGCGAGAAGGCCGATGCGCTGCACCGGCGCTTCGCGGATCCGGGCTCGGACCTGCTCGCGTACCTCAACCTCTGGGAGTACGTGCGCGAGCAGCGTCACGAGCTCTCCAGCAGCGCCTTTCGACGCCTGTGCAAGGCCGAGCACCTCAACTTCCTGCGCATCCGCGAGTGGCAGGACGTGGTCGAGCAGATCCGGCAGACGGCGAAGCCGCTGGGGATCGAGATGGCGCGCAGGCGAGCCCAGCGCTCGGGCGACCTGTCCCCTGATAGCGAGACACATCGCTATGTGTGGGACGCGGACGCGATTCACCGCTCGGTCCTGGCGGGCCTGCTCTCCCAGGTGGGCATGCAGGAGGCGGGAGAGCCCAAGGCCTCCCAGTTCTCCCACCTGCGCGGCGGCCAGCGCGAGGCGGCAATGCGCCGCGCCAAGAAGCAGGCGCGCAACGAGTACCTGGGCGCGCGCGGCGCGCGCTTCGCGATCTTCCCCGGCTCTCCCCTGTCGAAGAAGCCGCCGGCGTTCGTCATGGCGGCGGAACTGGTCGAGACGAGCCGGCTGTGGGCCCGTGACGTCGCCGCGATCAAGCCCGAGTGGGCCGAGGAGCTCGCGGGCGACCTCGCCAAGCGCACCTACTCGGATCCGCACTGGTCCAAGCGGCGTGGCGCCGCCGTCGCGACGGAGAAGGTGCTGCTCTACGGGGTGCCGATCGTCGCGGACAGGACCGTGCTGTGGGGGCGCATCCGCCCCGAGGAGGCGCGCGACCTGTTCATCCGGCACGCGCTGGTCGAGGGCGAGTGGGACACGCATCACCGCTTCTGGAAGGACAATCAGCGGCTGATCGCCGAGGCCGAGGACCTCGAGGCTCGGTCCCGGACGCGGGGCCTGCTCGCGGATGACGAGGCGCTGTTCGCGTTCTACGACGAGCGGATCCCGGACTCGGTGGTCTCCCAGCGTCACTTCGACCGCTGGTGGAAGGACGAGCGCCGCCGCTCACCCGAGCTCCTCCATCTCTCGCTCGACACGGTCGCGCCCGAGCACGAGGACGTCGACACGTCGCAGTTCCCCGAGGCCTGGCCGCAGGGCGACCTCGAGCTGGCGCTGACCTACCAGTTCGAGCCCGGCACGGACGCGGACGGCATCACGGTCCACGTCCCGATCGCGGTGCTGCCCCGGGTGGTGCCCGACGGCTTCGACTGGATGGTGGCTGGCATGGCCGACGAGCTCGCGACGGCCACGATTCGTGCTCTGCCCAAGACGGTGCGGCGCCTGCTCGTGCCCGCCCCGGACACCGCGCGCGACGTGATCGCCTGGCTGGATCGCGAGACCCCCACCTGGCAGGACATGGCGCGCGCGGGAGACATGGCCGAGCCGTACCGCGAGGCCTTCGCCCGAGCAGTGCTGCAGGTCAAGGGCGTCGAGATCCCGCCCGAGGCCTGGGACGGCGTCGACGAGCGCCTGCCGTCGCACCTGAGGGTGACGTTCCGCGTGGAGGACGCCGATGGCGCCACGCTCGACGAGTCCACGGACCTCGTGCGGCTGCAGCGCACGCATGCGCCCGCCTCGCAGAGCGCCGTCGCCAGTGCGGTCGCGCGCACGCCGGCGCTGCGGCGCCAGTCGGGACCGGAGACCGGCGCTGCGACGGCCCCGGCAGACCCGAACTCCCAGGTGGCGGTCGTGAGTCACGCGATCTCCGAGGCGGACGCCCTCGACACGTGGCCCGACCTGCCCGGCGGCGCCCTGCCGGACGAGGTCGCGGGAGAGGTGGGCGGCGCGGCTGTGCGCGGCTACCCGTCTCTTGTCGATGAGGGGGGCACCGTCGCGCTGAGAGTTCTCGCGGACGCGACCGCGCGCACGGCCCAGCACGCGGCGGGAGTGACCCGCCTGCTCGCCCACGAGTGCGCGCTCCCGGTGAAGCGCGTGACCACGCGATGGTCGGGCCAGCAGGCGCTCACGCTCAGCGCATCGCCGTATCGCTCCACCGCGGCGCTGGTCGACGCGCTGCAGCACACTGCGGTCAGGTCGCTGGTCGGCGAGGACGCAGGTCAAGCACGGGACGCCGATGCGTACGCGGAGTTGCGTACGCGGGTGCGGTCGGGGATCGAGGACGAGACGCTCCGTGTCGCCGAGCAGGTCGCCGATGCGCTGGCGGCGTACCGCGACCTCGACAGCGCGCTGTCGGGCTCGACCTCGCTCGCGCTGCTCGCGGTGGTCGCGGACATCCGCCATCAGGCCGATGCGCTCATCGGCGGCGGCTTCCTGTCCCGTACCCCGCTCGAGCGGCTGGGGCACCTGCCGCGGTACTTGCGTGCCGCATCGGCCCGGCTCGAGAAGGCGCAGTCCGATCCGAACCGCGACGCCGCCCAGCTGTGGCAGGTGCGGGAGATCACCGACCAGGTCACGACGGTGCGCGAGGCCTACGAGGCCGGGCGCCCCGATCCCGATCGCGCGGCCCGGCTCGAGCACGCGCGGTGGATGCTCGAGGAGCTGCGCGTGTCGCTGTTCGCTCAGCAGTGGGGCACATCGGAGCCCGTGAGCGAGCAGCGCATCAGGAAGGAACTGGCATGACGCGCACCCCCGCGTGGCTCTTCTGGAGCGAGATCGTGGCCGCGAGTCTGGGCCTGGCGGCCGTCGCGTGGGCGCTCCTCACCGAGACCGGGGGCGTCCTCCACGGTCACCCGGCGTATCTGGTGATGCTCGCAGTCACGGCTCTCGTGGCGGTCACCGTCATCGTGCTGTCGATCATGCGCCGCAGGAGTCGCCCCGGCTGGCGCCGCGGACTGCGGGGCATCGCGGTGGTGCTCGGGCTGCTGTGGGTGCTGTCCGTGGCGTGGCTCCGTCCGTTCACCGCGATCTCGCCCGCTCTCGAGGCGATGGAGGACGGCGGCGCGGTTGCGGTCTCCGAGACCGCGACGGCCATCGTGCTGGAGCCCGTCGGCGACCCCTCACCGGTGGGCGTGTTCTTCCAGCCGGGTGCTCTCGTCGATGCGCGCGCCTACGCCGCCGTGCTGCGGCCGCTCGCCGAGGGTGGCCACACGGTCGTGATCCCCAAACAACCGCTCGGCATCGCCTTCTTCGCGACCGGTGCCTTCGACTCCGCGCGTGAGGCCCACCCCGACGTGAACGCGTGGGTCGCCGGGGGCCACTCGCTGGGCGGCGTGGTCGCGACAATCTCCGCAGACGCTGCCGACGCCGACGCCACGGCCCCTGCGGTGGGACTGCTGCTGTTCGGCTCCTACCCCGCCGGCGATGTGAGCGGCACTCTGGAGACCGCCGTCGAATCCATTTCCGGCACCCGCGATGGGCTGTCGACCCCGGAGGACATCGAGGCATCGCGTGCGAACCTCCCCGAGGACGCCCAGTTCACCGTCATCGAGGGTGCGAGCCACGCGCAGTTCGGCGACTACGGGCCGCAGCCCGGCGACGGCGAGCCGCTCATCTCCGACGACGAGGCGCGTTCTCAGATCTCCGCCGCTGCCGTGGCCTTCGTGGACCGGATCGCGGCTGCGCTGGAGCCCTGACCCGGACCGGGCCGCGCTAGTCCCGCAGCCGCTCCAGAGCGGACGCCAGGTCCTCGGGATACTCAGACCGCACCCGCACCTCGCCGCCGCGGGTGGGGTGTTCGAAGGCCAGCTCGTGCGCGTGCAGCCACTGCCGCGACAGCCCCAGGCGCTTGGCGAGCGTCGGGTCCGCGCCATAGGTGAGGTCGCCCGCGAGCGGGTGCCGCATCGCCGCCATGTGCACCCGGATCTGGTGGGTGCGACCCGTCTCGAGGTGGATCTCGAGCAGCGAGGCCGCCGGGAACATCTCGAGCGTCTCGTAGTGCGTGATCGACGGCTTGCCGTCCTGCGTCACGGCGAACTTCCAGTCCGATGTGGGATGCCGGCCGATGGGCGCGTCGATGGTGCCCGCCGTCGGATCCAGGTGTCCCTGCGCGACCGCGTGGTAGATCTTCTCGACCGTGCGCTCCTTGAACGCCGCCTTGAGTGCCGAGTAGGCGGGCACGGACTTCGCCACCACCATGAGGCCGGAGGTGCCCACATCGAGGCGGTGCACGATCCCCTGGCGCTCTGCTGGCCCCGCCGCGGCGAGGGTCACACCGGCAGACGCGAGCCCGCCCACCACCGAAGGCCCGGTCCAGCCCGGCGACGGGTGCGCGGCCACGCCGACGGGCTTGTCCACCACCACGAGGTCCTCGTCCTCATAGCGCAGCTGCAGCCCGCCAGGGATCTCGGGCTCCGGGGGCGCCTCGCGCTCGTCCGGCAGGTCCACGGCGAGAATCCCGTCGGACACGCGGTCCGACTTGCCCAGGGCGCGCCCATCGAGCGCCACCAGCCCCGCGGACAGCAGCTCGGCGGCCTTCGTTCGTGACAGTCCCAGCACCCGGGCGAGTGCCGCATCGGCCCTGTCGCCGACCACCGCGTCGGGAACGGGCAGATACCTGGTGTCAGCCACGGGGCTCGTCGCCCGAGTTGGGCGACGGCACCGCGGGAGCCGTCGTCACGGGGTCATCCGTCGCAGCCTGAGGGTCCGGCATGTCATCGGCAGACGCGTCGCCGCCGGCACCAGGCCGGGGCGCCAGGATCGGCTTGTGCATGAACGACATGATCAGCACGGCGATCGCAGCGCCCACGATCGCGATGTCCGCGACGTTGCCCACGAACCAGCCGTTGTAGTTGATCATGTCGACCACGTGGCCCTGCCCGAACGACGGGTCACGGAAGAGCCGGTCGATGAGGTTGCCGATCGCGCCGCCCAGACCGATGCCGAACAGCCACACGGCGGCGGTGCTCTGGGCGCGGCGGGCGTAGTAGACGATGCCCACGGTCACGACGAGCGCGATGATCGTCATCACCCAGGTGTAGCCGTCACCGAGCGAGAACGCCGCGCCCGAGTTGAAGACCAGCTGGATGGACAGGAAGTCGCCCAGCACCTCGTGCTGCTCGTACGGAACGAGGGCTTCGAGAGCCCACTGCTTGGTGGCCTGATCGACCACCACCACGGCGAGGGCGACCAACCAGATGGCTGGTCGCCAGGTCAACGACGCTCCTCGCGCTGCTTGCAGGTGACGCAGTGCGTCGCGCGGGGGAACGCCTGGAGGCGCGCCTTGCCGATGCCCTCGTTGCACACCTGGCACTTGCCGTAGGTGCCGTTCTTGACGCGACGCAGGGCGTCCACGCTCTGCTCGAGCATGTCGCGCGTGTTGTTGACGATCGACATCTCCTGCTCGCGCTCGAGAGCGGTCGAGCCGGCGTCGGCCTGGTCGTCGCCCGCACCCTCCGAAGTGTGGAGCAGGTCGTCGAGGTCGTGCTCGGCGCCGTGGAACTCCTGCACCAGGCGCTCGACGTCGGAATTCAGCGTCTTGACGATCGCGCGGAGCTCCGCGACCTTCCACGGCTCGTCCCCGTCACGCACCGGCAGGCGCTTGGCGTCGGACGCCTTGAGCTCCGCCGGGTCGACGACCACGATCGTCACGTCTGTGCTGGTCATGCCACATCCTCAGTTTCTGGGTAGTGACGTGAGACTAATCCTGTTTCGCCTGCTTCGCAAAGCGCCACGCCACCTGGTACGCGCCCAGGAGGCGCGCATTCACGGTCGAATCGTTGTCAGCGCTGCTCGGCGTCGCCCTCGGACTCGGCGCCGAAGGACTGAGCGACGTTGCTCTGAGGCGTGTACGCGGACTGGCCCCACGGTGCGGGAGCCTCCTCCTCGGCCGATTCCTCGGCGGCCTCGTCCGCCTCGCCGGCATCGCCCGAGTCCTGCGGACGCACCTGAGACCAGGGGCTGTCGGCAGCCTGGGGAGCGTCGGCCGCATCGGCCGTCTCCTGTGCCGATGCCGCGGAGGCCAGGGACGCCGCCGAGACGTCCGAGGCGACGGAGTCAGCACCGCCGAACCCGCTGTCGAACGCCGGGGCCGCGGCGCCCGCGGGCTCCGCCTTCGCGCCGTGGTCCAGGTCGCCCAGGAGGTTCTCGAGGTAGCTCTTGAGGCGCGCACGGTAGTCGCGCTCGAAGCGGCGCAGGTCGTCGATCTTGCGCTCGAGATCGCCGCGCTCCGTCGCGAGCAGGTCCATGCGGTCCTTCGCGTCCGTCTCGGCCTGCTCCACGATCGACTCGGCCTTGGTCTTGGCCTCCTCGACCAGGCGGTCGCGCTCCTCCTCGCCCGCGTGCACGTACTCGTCGTGCAGCTTCTGGGCCATGGCGAGCATGCCCGTGGCGCTCGGGGGCGTCGGGTCGGTCGCGGCGGCGAGCAGGCCACCCTCCATCGACGGCTCCGACTCGGGCGCCGAGGGCTGCGACGGCGTCACCGGGGCGCCGGCCTGCGCCTGCGCGAGGCGCTGGGCGAGGTCGTCGCGCTCCGCGGTGAGCGACTGAATGGTGTGCGCAACCTCATCGAGGAAGTCGTCGACCTCGTCCTGGTCGAAGCCCTCGCGGTACTTGGTCTTGGAGAACGCCTTGTTCAGAACGTCTTCTGCCGAAAGCAGTGCCATGTGCGAACCACCTCTTGTATCCGTGCGACGGGGATCACACCCGGCGCGTCCATTCGGTCACTCTACTCATTCGTCGTTATCGGCACGACGTGAGCAAATCTCAAGCGACCGGCGTCAGGAGAGCATGTACCCCAGGTAGCCCAGGAAGCTGTACAGCAGCGAGCAGCCGAAGAACAGCACCAGGAACGCGATGTCGAGCCGGATCTGGCCCAGCTGGAGCGGGGGGATCACCTTGCGCAGCGCCTTGAGCGGCGGGTCCGTGATGCTGAACACGGACTCCGTCAGCACGAGCACGATGCCTTCCGGGCGCCAGTCGCGCGCGAAGGACACCACAAGGCTCAGGATGACGCGCCCGAACAGCACGATCATGAACAGGAACAGCGCGAAGCGCAGTGCGCCGATGACAATCTCCACGCAGCGAGCCTAACCGAGGCTAGCGTCCGTTGAAGAACTCGCTCTCCTGCGGCTCCGGCTTCTCGACGTCCATGCCGATCTCCACGTGCGCCGGCGACAGCAGGAACACCGAGGTCGTCACGCGCTCGATCGAGCCGTGCAGACCGAACGAAAGGCCGGCCGAGAAGTCGACCAGACGCTTCGCGTCGGCCTCGGACATCTCGGTCAGGTTCATGATGACGGGCACGCCCTGGCGGAAGGCCTCGCCGATCAGCCGCGCGTCGTTGTAGGTGCGGGGCTTGATGGTCTGGATGCGACGCAGGTCGTTCGCGGACATGTGGGCCGCGGGCGTGCGCTGCCGCTCGGCACGCGCGGCCTTGGACGGCGCCTCGTGCTTCTCGCGAACCTCCGACATGTCGTGGATGTTCGTGACGGGCGCGAGCTCGTCGTCCGCGTAGTCGTACTCCTCGTGCTGGCTCACGTCGAAGCCGAGGTACTGAATGGCCTTGCGCATCGCGCTCATCGGGAGCTCCTTCGAAGGTATCGCTGTCGGTTCAACGGTAGGTTGCCCGGCGCCGGGACCGCCGGAGCGACACGCCGGGCAGGCCCGGCGTTCACTGCAGAGGGCCGATGCGCGGGCCGGGTCGCGCACGTCGGTGGCATCACTCGCACACGACCACCCCGGCGAAGCGCCCGGTCACGCCTTCGCCGCGATGCGAGAACAGCTCGGGGTCCTCGGCCGTGCACACCCGGGAGCGCACGACCTGGTCGAAGCCCAGCTGGGCGAGCCGCGCCTCGATGGCGCGCGAGATGTCCAGCGCGGCCGTGCCGTGCCGCGTGGTGGCCATCGCGCTCGGGTGGCGCGCGCCGACCCGCGCGCGCAGGTCCTCGGGCACCTCGTAGCACTGGCCGCAGATGGTCGGGCCAATCGACGCACTCAGCTCCCCCGGCGTCCGCCATCCGCCGCGGATGTCGAGGAGCTCGGCGACGGCGGCGTCGATGACGCCCGCGAAGAGCCCTTCCCGTCCCGCGTGGATGGCCGCGACGGCGCCGGTCGCCTCGTCGTGCATCAGCACCGGCGCGCAGTCCGCCGCGATCGCCGCCACGGCGACGCCGGGAACGCTGGTGACCAGCGCATCGGCCGCCGGCGGTGCCTGGTCGAAGCCGTGGACGCGCGCGACGGTGATGCCGTGCTGCGCGCGCAGGAACGTCACGGGCGTGCCCGCGCGCTCGGACACGATCGCACGGTTGAGCGCGACCGCCTCCGGCGCGTCACCCACGTGATCGGCGACGTTCAGCGACGCGTAGGGCGCCTCGCTGACGCCGCCGTCTCGGGTGGTGAAGAACGCCCGGACGCGGAGCCCGGCGTCGATCACCGCCGGGTTACCGGAGGAACTCGGGGACGTCCAGCGTGTCGGACTCCTTCGACACCGCGGTCACCTCGATCGCGTCGGTCTGGGGAGCGGGCTCGTCGTCCACGTCGATGGGCTGAGGCACCGGGGCGGACGAGGCCTCGACCGGAGCCTTGATGGGCTCCTTCTCCTCGGCGGCGGGGGTGTCGCGCGCGCCATCGATGGTGCCCAGCGCGCCGGTGTGCTTGCGGACCGTGGGAGAGCCGCCGTCGAAGCCGGCCGCGATCACGGTGATGCGCAGCTCGTCGCCCAGCGAATCGTCGATGACGGTTCCGAAGATGATGTTCGCCTCAGCGTGCGCGGCCTCGCGCACCAGGCGAGCGGCCGTCTCGACCTCCTTGATGCCCAGGTTCGAACCGCCGGCGATCGACAGCAGCACGCCGTGCGCTCCCTCGATCGAGGCCTCGAGCAGCGGCGACGAGATCGCGCCCTCCGCGGCCTCGAGCGCGCGCTTCTCGCCTCGCGACGAGCTCACGCCCATGAGCGCCGTGCCGGCGCCCTGCATGACGGACTTGACGTCATTGAAGTCGACGTTGATGAGGCCCGGCGTCGTGATGAGGTCGGTGATGCCCTGCACGCCGCCCTGCAGCACCTGGTCGGCCGCCGCGAACGCGCCGAGGATCGACAGCTCCGCGTCGTTGATGTCGAGCAGGCGGTCGTTCGGGATGACGATGAGGGTGTCGACCTCTTCGCGCAGCTTCTGGATGCCGGCGTCGGCCTGGTCCGCGCGGCGGCGACCCTCGAAGCCGAACGGCCGCGTCACCACGCCCACAGTCAGGGCGCCCAGGCCGCGGGCGATGCGCGCGACGACCGGCGCGCCGCCGGTGCCGGTGCCGCCGCCCTCGCCTGCGGTGACGAAGACCATGTCGGCGCCCTTGAGGCCCTCGGCGATCTCGTCCTCGTGGTCCTCCGCCGCCTGGCGGCCCACCTCCGGGTCCGCGCCGGCGCCCAGGCCGCGCGTGAGCTCGCGACCGATGTCGAGCTTCACGTCCGCGTCGGACATGAGCAGCGCCTGAGCATCGGTGTTGATCGCGATGAATTCGGCGCCCTTGAGGCCCACGTCGATCATGCGGTTGACGGCGTTGACGCCGCCGCCGCCCACGCCGACGACCTTGATGGCGGTGATGTAGTTCTGCGGTGCGGCCATGAGCCCTCTCCCAACCTTAACCTTCAACTTGAAGGTTATAGTTATGTCAACTTCTTCCACGCACGACGGTACGGCCGCGCCTCAGCAATTCGCGTCAGGCGCGCGCGTGTCGCGCGGATAATCTCGGCGCGCGTTCGAGGTGCGCGCCGATGATCGCGTCGCCGTGGTCAGTGCAACACACGGCTGCGGCACGAGTGACTCGTGTGACACGTGTGCTGTCACATGCGCCCCACTGGCCCCTGGCGCCGCAGCTGTGTGTGCGGAGGCACGTCTCGAGGGCCGGGGAAGCCGTCAACTGACCGTCGGCAGCGTGGGCGCGGACACGTCGATGAGCTCGGCGTCCCCCGCCTCCTGGAGCAGCACCGCGAGCACCTCGGCCTTGAGCGCGGATTCCTCCGCGCTCCCCCACTCCACGCGCGGGCCGTCGCGCAGCACGAACTGAATCGAGTCCTCGGTGCTCGCCTCGATGTCCTGGACCCGGTCGCGCATCGCGACGGGCAACTGGTCGATCACGCTGATGACGCCGTCGAGGATGCGGGTGTCCTCCGCGTCGAGGGGCACGTTGACCACCGGCAGGTCGTCCGGCGCCTCGGCTCCCTCATCGACCTGGACCCCGCGCTCGTCGAGCATGACGTAGGTGCCGTCCGCGAGCGGAATCGCGGCGACCGGCTCGGCGGACGTCAGCGTCACGCGCAGACCCGACGGCCACACGCGTTCGACCCGCGCCTCCTTCACCCCCGCGAGCGCCTCGATCTGATGCTCGACGTGGCCGGTGTTGAGCAGCGCGACGGACGTCCCGGCGTGCTCCGCGACGATCTCCTCGATGGCCGCGGGGTCCACCACAGTGCCATAGCCGGACGCCTCGACCTTCTCCAGGTCGAGCGCGAAGACCGGCGACAGCAGCAGCACCCACACGCCCGCGAGGCCCACTCCCCCGATCGCCAGACGCTTGACCCACCTCGCGGTGAGCAGGCGGCGGTTCGCGCTGCGACGCTCGCGCAGCCGGTCCTGCATGCGGGTCGTGACGGTCGACGGCGTCGCGGCCACCTTCGCCCACGGAGTCGCGACGGTGCCCGTGCGCGGCTGCGCAGGAGTCGAGGGCTTCGCGGGCGAGGACGCGGCCGATGCACCCCACCGGCCGCGCGACACCGTCGCCAGAGCGCGGTTCAGGGGGCCCGCCGATGCGGCGGCAGCCTTCGACGTGGATGCAGCGACCGACCTCGACGACGGCTTCGACGCAGCCTTCGACACCGGCTTCGAGACGGGTCTCGAGGCCGCCTTCGAGGTGCCCGTCGTCCCGGACCTGGGCGCCGCGGCACGGGTCGGCGTGGTCGAGCTGCGAGGCGCGCCGCGGCCGGTGGTGCGGTGCTTGCTGGATCGCGGCGGGGTGCGCGCATCGGTCGTCTGCGTGCTCGCGTTCCGCGCCGGCGCCGCCGGACGCGGGGGCCGCGACGGCGACGCGGGCCTGCGGTCAGCCATCGTCGCCCCCGCGCAGCGCGGCGAGGATCCAGTCGGCGGCGAGCGTGACCGTGCCCGAGCCCACGGTCATCACCTGCGACCCGGGACGTGCGAGCGCTGCCGCGACGGCAGCCGCCTGCTCGAGATCCTCGACCACCTGGGCCGTGGACCCGGCGGGCACGTGCATGAGCTCGAGGATCGAGTCCGAGGTCACGCCGGGAATGGGGTCCTCGCGGTCGCCGTGGACGCCCGCGATCACGACATCCGCGTTCTCCACGGACAGCGCATCGGCGAAGTTCTGGGCGTGCAGCTGCGTGCGCGTGAACAAGGCGGGCTGGAACAGCACCACGAGGTGCTCCTGCCCCGCCGCACGCGCCGCCGCGAGGACGGCCGCCACCTCCGTCGGGTGGTGCGCGTAGTCGTCCACGACCCGCACGCCCGACTCCTCGCCGCGCAGCTGGTACCTTCTGCCCGTGCCGGCGAAGGTCGTGAAGGCGCGTGCCGCATCGGCCGGATCCGCACCCATGGCGACCGCGGCGGCCCAGGCCGCCGCGGCGTTGAGCCGCTGGTGCGCGCCGGGAATCGGCACCTCCAACGCGAGCGAAGTGGATCCATTGCGCTCGCCTAGGCCCTTAGACGAGCGAAATGGGCCCATTTCGCTCGGGACGGAGAGGTCGGTCGGGGTGACGATGACGTCCGCCTCGGACGTTCCGTACGTGATGACGCGCACGCCTGCGCGACGCGCCTCCTCGGCGATGCGCGCGACGGTGGCGTCCTCGACGCACGCGACGAGCACCGGGCACTCGAGGGCAAACTCGAGGAACGCCTTCTCGAGCGCGTCGACGTCTCCGTAGTGGTCGAGGTGATCCGGCTCGATGTTCAGCAGGATCCCGACCTCGGGGTGGTAGCGCAGGAACGAGCCGTCGGACTCGTCGGCCTCCACGACGCCGATGCCCGCCGAGCCCGCGTACCCGCCGGCCACCGCGCCTTCGACCCCGAACACCCGCGCGCCCACGGCGAAGGACGCGTCGATGCCGCTCGCGTGCAGCACGTGGGCGACCATCGCAGACGTCGTCGTCTTGCCGTGCGAACCCGCGACCGCGATGAGCCGGTCGTTCTCGAGTGCGTACACGAGAGCCTCGGAGCGATGCAGAACGGGGATCCCCAGCTCCTGGGCGCGCACCAGCTCGGGGTTGGTCGCGCGCACGGCCGTGGAGATCACCACCGCGTCCGCGCCGTCGACGATCGCGGCGTCGTGGCCGATGCGCACGTCCATGCCTGCGTCGCGCAGCGCGAGGAAGTACGCGGACTCCCGCTGATCGGTGCCGGTCACGGCGATGCCGCGGGCGGCCACGAGCCGCGCGACAGCGGACATGCCGGATCCGCCGACGCCGATGAAGTGCATCCGCCCGCTCACAGCACCGCCCCGCTCACAGCGCGTCCTCGATCATCGCCGCCAGCCGCGCGGCGCCGTCCCGGATCGCGATCCTGTCGGTCGCGCCGCGCATCGAGGCGGCGGCCTCGTGGTCGAGCAGCATGCGCTCGGCCCCGGCGACGATCGCGTCCCCGGTCAGCTCGGCGTCGTCGACGATGGTCGCCGCGCCCGCGTTAGCGGCCGGGCGGGCGTTGTCGGCCTGCTCGCCATTGCCGTGCGGCAGCGGCACGTACATCGCGGGCAGCCCCAGGGCGGTCACCTCGCACACCGTCGCAGCCCCCGCGCGGCACACGACCGCGCCGGCGGCCGCGAGCGCGCACGCCATGTCGTGGCTGTACTCCTCGACCTTGTAGCGATCGCGCACGCCTGCCGGCAGGTCGCCGTGGACGCGCCACGCGTCGTCGGCCTTGCCCCGGCCCGTGAGGTGCCACACGTGCACGCCGTGCTCGACCAGTTGCGGCACCGCCTCGGTCATCGCGGCATTGAGGCTCGCCGCCCCGAGCGAACCGCCGGTCACGAGCAGCACCGGGGCCTCGGAGGACCACCCGGCGGCCTCGCGGGCCGCGCCGCGCGCAGCAGCGCCGCTCGACTCCTCCGCGAGCGTGCGCGCGAGCTCTCCGATCTCGGGGCGCAGAGGCAGGCCCGTGACGGTGGCCCCGCGCAGCGGCGTGCCCGGGAAGGTCACGGCCACGTGGGGCGTCATGCGCGCGCCGAGCCGGTTCGCGATCCCGGGCCGTGCGTTCGCCTCGTGCACGATGATCGGCACCTTCGCGCGGCGGGCGGCGAGATACGCCGGGGTCGACACATACCCGCCGAAGCCGACCACGGCATCGGCTCCGGTGGTCTCGATCGCGGCCGATGCGGCGGCGACGGCCGCACGCAGGTTCCCCGGCAGGCGGAGCAGATCGCCAGAGGGGCGCCGCGGCATCGGCACCTTGGGCACCGTGTGGAGGGCGACGCCGGCGCGCGGCACGAGGTCGTGCTCCAGGCCTTCCTCGGTTCCGAGCGCCGCCACGGCGTGACCGCGCGAGGCGAGCTCCGCGGCGGTCGCGAGCAGTGGATTCACGTGGCCGGCGGTTCCGCCGCCGGCCAGCAGGAAGGACCTAGCCACGGCGGCTCCGGGCGATCACGGCGAAGGACCGTCGCACCACGGACGGGCGCGCGGCGAAGGCCTCGGGCGCTCCCGGTTCCCGGCGGGCGTAGGCCATCAGCACGCCGATGGCGGCGAGGGAGACGATGAGGGACGACCCGCCCGAGGACACGAGCGGCAGCGGCACGCCGGTAACGGGCGCAAGGCCCACCACGACGGCGATGTTGATGCACGCCTGGCCCACGATCCATGCCCCGATCGCGGCGGCGGAGATCTGCACGAACGGGTCCTTGTGCCGCGACACGAGCCGGTTGACGGCGACGATGATCATGCCGAAGGCGACCAGCATCAGGAGCGTGCCGACCAGGCCGTACTCCTCGCCGATGATCGAGAAGATGAAGTCCGAGTCCGCGACGGGCAGGTATCCCCACTTCTCGCGGCTCATGCCGGGACCCAGCCCCCACAGCCCGCCGGACGCGAGCGCCCACGTGCCGTGGATGGTCTGCTGGCACTCGCCCAGCGGGTCCGTGCACAGCTCGGGGTTGAGCCACAGCTGGATACGGCCGGTCCTCGTGGTGCCCTGCGTGAGCAGGTAGGCGATCCCGGCGGCCGCGATCACGCCGCCACCCAGGAAGAACCTCACGGGGAGACCGGCGACCCAGTAGGCCGCCGCGACCATGAGAGTGATCACGAGCGCCGTTCCCATGTCCCTGCCGGCGAGCACGAGGCCCAGGACGATCAGCGCGGCGATGCCGCCGGGGACCATCACCCGGTGCAGCGTCGTGAGCTCGCGGCGGAAGGTCGCCAGGACGACGCCGAGGAACAGCGCGAGGCCCAACTTCGCGACCTCGGACGGCTGGAACGTGACCGGGCCCACCTTGATCCAGTTGCGGTTGCCGCCCGACGCGGTTCCGGCCACCATCACGAGCGCCAGCAGGCCGATCGAGACGTACAGCACCCACGGCGCCATGCGCTTCCAGAAGCCGATGGGCATTCGCGAGCCGAAGGCCATCGCCGCCACGCCGATGCCGAGCGCCGCGGCCTGGATGAGGAACAGCGAGTACGGGTTGTCGCCGGTGCGCCGGAGCGCGTCCAGGGACGTGCTCGACAGCACGACCGCGAGGCCCACCACGACCAGCAGCACGCTCGCCGTGGCGAGCAGGTAGTACGTGAGGACCGGCGACCCGTGAGGAGTCTCGCTCGGGGTGCGCTTCGGGACGGTGGCCGTCATCACGCCTCCCTTACGACTTCAGCGCCCCCACCGCTGCCGCGAAGGCGTCCCCTCTGTCCGCGTAGCTGCGGAACTGATCGAACGATGCACAGGCCGGGGAGAGCAGGACCGTGTCGCCTGGCATCGCCAGGTCACGGGCCGCGGTCACCGCCTGCTGCATCACAGTGTCGCCCGGCTCGATGCGGGTCACGGGGATATCGGCCGCGTGTCCCTCGAGCGCGCTCGCGAGCGGAGCGGGATCGGCGCCGATCAGAACCACGGCGCGGACCCGCTCGCGGACGGTCTGGACCAGGTCGTCGAACTCCTGCCCCTTCGCCTGGCCGCCGGCGATCCAGACCACGGAGGAGGATGCCCGGCCACCGAACGCGGCGATCGCGGCGTGCGCATTGGTCGCCTTCGAGTCGTCCACGTACGCCACGCCGTCGATGGTCGCCACGTGCGCGGTGCGGTGCGCGTCGAGCGCGAATCCCGCGAGCCCGCGCGCGACGGCGCCGGGCTCGACGCCCACGGCTCGGCACAGGGCCGCCGCGGCGAGGGCGTTGAAGACCAGGTACGGCGGCACTGCTCCCGCAACCAGGTGCGAGAGGTCGTCGACATGGCCCAGTTCGATCGCCTCGGTGCGGCGCGCGGCGTGGAACGCGCGGTCGGCGAGCAGGCCGTCGACCACGCCCAGCTGGGAGACGTCGGGCGCGCCGGTCGTGACGCCCACGGCGCGGCAGCCCTCGACCACGTCGGCGTCGGCGACCATCGCCTCGACCACGGGGTCCTGTGCGCCGTACACGCACGCGACCTGCGTGTGACGGTAGACCCGCGCCTTGTCCGCGCGGTAGGCCTCGACCGAGCCGTGCCAGTCGAGGTGGTCCTCGTCCGCGTTGAGACACACCGCCGCGTGCGGCGAGATGGTGCTCGAGTAGTGCAGCTGGAGGCTCGCGATCTCGACGGCGACCAGGTCGCGCCGCTCGCGCGCGGCGGCGATGACGGGCACGCCCATGTTGCCGCACACGGCCACATCCAGGCCCCCGGCGGCGGCGATCGCGCCCACCAGCTGCGTGGTCGTGGTCTTGCCGTTGGTGCCGGTGACCAGCACCCACGGGATTCCCGGCTCGCGCACGCGCCACGCGAACTCCATCTCCGACCACACCTCGAGACCCGCTGCCTCGACGGCGCGCATCCACGGGGACAGCGGCGAGAAGCCGGGAGAGGCCATGCACACGTCGAACGCCGCAAGGTCCACGGCGTCCAGGTCGGCATGGTCGGCATCGACCTGCCCGGGATCGACCGTCACCGCGTGCGCACCCAGCTCGCGGCACGCGTCGAGAGCGGAGCGGCCGGCGACTCCCAGGCCCAGAATCAGGACCGTGCGGCCCGCGATCGCGGAGGGATCACGCGTCACGGTCGTCACTCGCCCGGCGGCAGCGCCGCGATCCACTCGGCGTAGAAGATGCCGGTGCCAGCGGCGGCCGCGAGACCGGCGATGATCCAGAAGCGAATCACGATGGTCACCTCACCCCAGCCCATCAGCTCGAAGTGATGATGCAGGGGCGCCATCTTGAACACGCGTCTGCCGCCGGAGATCTTGAACCACCCGATCTGGATGACCGAGCTGGCGACGATGATGACGAACAGGCCGCCGATGATGACGCCCAGCAGCTCGGTGCGGGACATGATCGTCACGCCCGCGATCGCGCCGCCGAGGGCCAGCGAGCCCGTGTCCCCCATGAAGATCTTCGCCGGGGAGGCGTTCCACCACAGGAAGCCGAAGCACGCTCCGGCGATCGCGGCGCACAGAATCGCCAGGTCGCGCGGGTCGCGCACCTCGTAGCACTGGTTGGTGGCGGAATCGAGGCTGCACCACTGGTTGTACTGCCAGATCCCGATGATCGTGTACGCGCCGAAGAAGATCAGCGAGGCGCCCGTGGCGAGGCCGTCGAGACCGTCCGTGAGGTTCACCGCGTTGGACCAGGCGGTGATGAGGAAGTTCGCCCAGATGACGAACAGGATGATCCCGATCGCCGGTCCCCAGTACGCCAGATCGAGCGCGGTGTCGCGCAGGAACGAGATCGATGTCGACGCGGGCGTGTCGCCGTGCTGGTTGGGGAACTGCAGCACGAGCACCGCGAAGGCGATGCCCACGACCGCCTGTCCCAGGATCTTGTACCGGGCCCGCAGTCCCAGCGACCGCTCCTGGCGGATCTTGATGTAGTCGTCGAGGAAGCCCACGAAGCCCAGGCCCACGATCAGCAGCACCACGAGCATCGACGAGGCGTACGGCGCGCGACCGGTCAGCAGGTTCGCGCCCAGCCATCCGATCACGGTCGCGAGGATGATGACGACGCCGCCCATCGTGGGGGTGCCGCGCTTGACCAGGTGGGTCGCCGGACCGTCGTGCCGGATGAACTGGCCGTACTGGTGGCGCGTGAGGAAGCGGATGAACAGGGGCGTGCCCGCCAGCGCGATGAACAGCGAGATGCCTCCCGCGAAGACCACCGCTCTCATGCATCCACTCCCAGAAGTTCGTCGGCCAGCTTCCACAGCCCGGAGCCGTGCGACGCCTTGATCAGCACGGTGTCACCGGGCCGGAGGCGCCCGTCGAGGTGCTCCCGGGCCTCGTCAATCGTAGCGACGTACGCGGCCTCATCGCCCCACGAGCCCTCGTTGACGGCCGCGATGTACGCCACGCGGGCGCCCGCGCCCACCACGAGCGTGTGGTCGATGCGGAGCCTCACGACGTCGAGCCCGATCTCGGTGTGGGCCGCGATCGAGGCGTCTCCCATCTCCCTCATCTCGCCGATCACCGCGAAGGACCTGCCGGTGGTCGCCACGTCCTTGAGCGCGCGCAGCGCGGCCCGCATGGACTCCGGCGACGCGTTGTAGCTGTCGTCGAGGATCCACACGCCGTCCGCTCGCTCCGTCAGCGCCATGCGGTGGGCTGACAGCGGCACGGCGGTGCCGACGGCCGATGCGGCGGTCGCCAGGTCCTGCCCCGTCACCAGGGCGACGGTCAGGGCCGCGAGCGCGTTCGTCACGTGGTGCTCGCCCACGAGGCGCAGTGCGACCTCGGCCTCGTGGCCAGCGTGAGCCACGGTGAAGCGCGGGCGGCCGCGGTCATTGCGCACCGCGGTCGCGGTGACGTCCCGCTGGCCGCCGACGCCGAACGTCACCGTCCGCCGCCCCTCCTGCGCGAGCACCTCCCGCGTCGCCATGGCGCTCACCCGTGGGTCGTCGGCATTGAGGAGCGCGGTGCCGCCGGGCACCAGCCCGTCGAGGAGCGACGCCTTCTCCTCCGCGAGCGCATCAGGCGAGCCGTAGCCGCCCAAGTGAGCCGTGCCGACGGTGAGAACCACCGCGACGTCAAGCGGCGCGATGCCGGTCAGGTAGGCGAGGTCGCCCGGGGCGGAGGCCCCCATCTCGAGCACCAGGTGGCGCGTCTCGGGTCCGGCTCGCAGGACCGTGAGCGGCAGCCCGATCTCGTTGTTGAAGCTGCCCTCGGGAGCGATCGCGGCGGGCAGCACCTGCGCCAGCAGGTCCTTGGTGGTGGTCTTGCCGTTGGATCCCGTGATGCCCACCACGGCGATGTCGCCCTCGGTGCGCAGCAGCGCGAGATACGCGCGGGCCAGCCGGCCCAGCGCGGCGGTGACGTCCTCGACGAGGATGTGCGGGCCCACGACGGGCTGCGACACGAGCGCGAGGGCCGCCCCGGCCTCGAAGGCCTGCGGCGCGTAGTCGTGGCCGTCGACGCGCTCCCCCACAAAGGCCGCGTAGAGCGCACCGTCGGACGCGTCGCGCGAGTCCTTGACCACCGAGGTGACGAGGGTCTCGACCTCGGCCGCGAGCTCGCCGCCCACGGCATTCGCGACCCACTGAGCGGTCAGCGCCCTCATGCGCGCCCCTCCCGCTCCGCGACGATGCGCGCGTGGGCCTGCAGGTACGCGTCGCGGTCGTTGTAGCGATGGAACACGCCGGCGATCTCCTGGGTCGGCTCGTGGCCCTTGCCCGTCACGATGACGGTGTCGCCCGGCCGGCCCAGGCGCAGTCCGTACTCGACCGCCGCGACGCGCGGCTCGACCTCGTGGACATCGTGAAGGTCAGGGCGCTCGCCTTCGATGCCGGCCCGGATCGCGGCGCGGATCGCCGCGGGCTCCTCCGAGCGGGGGTTCTCGTCAGTCAGCACGATCACGTCCGCGAGCCGGGCGGCGATCCCGCCCATGACCGGGCGCTTGCCCTGGTCGCGGTCGCCGTCCGAGCCGAAGATCAGGATGAGCCGGCCCGGGGTGATGGGGCGCACTCCCTCGAGAGCGAGCGTGAGCGCATCGGGCGTGTGCGCGTAGTCGACGATCGCGAGCGGGTCCGCGTCGGAGCGTTCGATGACCCGCTCCATGCGGCCCGGCACGCTGTGCGCGGTCGCGACGCCGTGGATCGCCTGCTCGAGCGTCAGCCCGGCGGCGTGCGAGGCCGCGATCGCGACCATCGCGTTCGACACGTTCACCAGTCCCGGCAGCGGCGACTCGGCGCGATGCTCCGCTCCATCGGGATCGCGGAACGTGAACCGGGAGCCCACGCCGTCGAGCCCCACGTCCGCCCACGTCACGGTCCAGTCGGCGGGGTGAGGGTCGTCGGGATGCGTCGACACCGTCCAGGCGGGGATCTCGACCGTGGACGCGAGGCTCCTGCCCCACTCGTCGTCCACGTTGATCACGCCGCGGCGCGCGCGGCCGGGCGCAAACAGCTTCGCCTTGGCGGCCAGGTACTCCTCCATGGTGCCGTGGAAGTCGAGGTGGTCCCATTGCAGGTTGGTGAAGACCGCGACCGCGAAGTCGACGCCGCTGATGCGCTCGAGCGCGGCAGCGTGAGAGCTCACCTCGGTGACGGCGGCGGTCACGCCCTCGTCGCGCATCCGGCCCAGCAGCCCGTGCAGCACGGGCGACTCGACGGTGGTCCGTGGCGACTCGATCGCCTGGTCGCCGATCCGCAGCTCGACCGTGCCCATGATGCCGCGCCGCTCGTGCGCCTGCGCGAGCGCGTTGTCGATGAAGTACGCCGTCGTGGTCTTGCCGTTGGTGCCGGTGACGCCCACGAAGACGAGGTCCTTGCTGGGGTCCCCGTAGATCGCCGCAGCGGCCTCGCCCATGGCGACCCGCGCATCGGCCGCCACCAGGACCGGCACCTCGATCCCGGCCTCGCGCACCAGCGCCTCTCCCTCGGCGTCGGTGAGGATGGCGGCCGCCCCGGCCGCCACCGCATCGGCCGCGAAACGCGCGCCGTGGACCTTGAAGCCGGGGAACGCTCCGAACAGGTCACCCGGCCGCACGTCGCGCGAGTCCACCGTCGCCCCGGTGACGCGCGCCGCATCAGCCGCCACCGCATCGGCGCTCTGCACGCTGGCGCCGCACCGGGCGGCGACCTCCCCGATCGGGAGAGCGGCAACGCTCGACGGACGCAGCTCCATCTCCTGCACGCTCACTCCCAGGTGGTCGGGTACATCTCCTCGGCAGGCCCGGACGGCGGAACGCGCAGAGCCTGCAATGCAAAGGTTGCCACGTCGGAGAACACCGGGGCGGCCACCTCGCCGCCCCAGATCGACGTCTTGGGGTCGAAGATGATGACCGAGACCACGATCTCGGGGTCGTCCGCGGGCGCCACGCCCACGAAGGACGCGACGATCCGGTCGAGCTTGCCGCTGGGGCCCACGGCCTCCGCGGTGCCCGTCTTGCCGGCGACGCGGTACCCGTCGATCTTCGCGAGCCGGCCCGTGCCGGACTCCGTCACGTCCTCGAGCATCAGCATCACCTGAGCGGCGGTCTCCTCCGACACCACGCGCTCGGGCTCGGCGGTCTCGCGCTCCACGAACTCGCCGTCCGCCGTCTGGTAGCCCTTCACGACCGACGGCTGCAGCTTCACGCCGCCGTTGGCGATGGTCTGGTACACCTGCGAGGTCTGCAGCGCGGTGACGGACACGCCCTGGCCGTAGAGCACGGCCCACTCGGTGCGGCCGTCCCAGGCCTGCCAGGGGTGGAGGATGCCGCCCGACTCGGTCGGGAGGCCCACGCCGGTGCGCTGGCCGAAGCCGAAGTCGTACAGGTACTGGTAGCGCTCCGCCTCCGTGAGGCCCTCGCCCACCTGGACGGTTCCCGTGTTCGAGGAGTTGACCAGGATGCCGGACAGCGTGAGCTTCTGGTCCCCGAAGTCGTGGGAGTCCTTGAACGTCTGGTTGTTGTCCGTCGTGTACTGGTAGGGGGCGACGAACCGTGACGTGGGCGTCGCGAGCCCCTCCTCGAGCGCCGCCGCGACCGTGATGACCTTGGCCGTGGAGCCGGGCTCGAAGACGTCCTCGACGGCGCGCGAGGTGCGGCTCGAGGCGCTCGTCGCTCCGGGGTCGTTGGGGTCAACCGAGCCCGAGTCCGCAAGCGCGAGGAACTCGCCGGTCTTGACGTTCTGGACCGTCACGATGCCCTGCGAGCCGCCGTTGGTGCGCAGCGCGTCCGCGAGCGCCTCCTGAGCGAAGTACTGGATGTCGCGGTCGATCGTGAGCACCACGTCCGAGCCCGGAACGGCCGGCTCCTCCTCGAGCACGCCGGTGGGGATGACCGTCCCCTGACCGCCGCGCTCGTAGGTGATCGAGCCCGGGGAGCCGAGCAGCTCGTCCTCGAACTCGAGCTCGACCCCCGCCAGGCCCCAGTCGAGGCCCTGCTGGTCCTCACGGCCTCCCACGAAGCCCACGATGTTGCCGGCGATGTCGCCGTTGGGATAGATGCGCTCCGTCACCGGCTCGTAGTCGATGCCGTAGATGCCCTCGTCCTCGATGAGGTCCCAGGTCTCGGGCGTGACGTACTTCGCGATGTACTGGAACGACGCGTCGCCCACGAGATCGGCGGCGAGCTCGGACTCGCTGACGTCGAGGATGGGCGCGAGGATCTCGGCGGCGTCGAGCGGGCCCTGAGCGAGGACCTGGCCGTCGTCGGCGCGCACCCACTCTTTGAGCTTCACCTGATTGACGAACACGTGATACCGCTGGGCCGAGGTGGCCAGCACCACGCCGTTGCGATCCACGATGTCCGCGCGGAGCGGCTCGCTGGTGGAGGTCGCGAGCCGGTTCTCGAGCGCGGCGGCGGACAGCTCGGCGGCGTTGACGCCCTGGATCCATACGAGCTTCACCGCGAACGCAAGCAGGAGGGCGATCGAGCCGAGCGTGACCAGCCGCTGGCGGATGCGCGGGTCGCCCACGCGGGCGGCGCCGGGGCGGGCGCCGTTGACCCGCACGCGCGTGGGCGTCACGGGGGTGCGTCCGGAGCCCTGACGAGCGCGGGTCGTCGAGGAGCTGCGCGAGCGCCGCTGCTGGCCCTGCGGGGCACGCCGCTGCTGGCCCTGGGGGGCGCGCCGCTGCTGACCCTGCGACGCGCGCGGGGTGCGCCCCGTCGGCGCACCGCCGCGTCGCGGGTCGCGGCGGCCGTCGCTCATCGGTTCGCTCCCTGCTCGAGAACGGCGGCGCCGTCGATCGACACGAAGCCGAGGCTCTCCGCGGGCTCCATGCCCAGCCCGCGCGCCGCATCGGCGAGGAACGTGGGCGACGAGTTCGCCTCGAGCTCGCTCACCAGGGACGCCCGCTGCTGGTGCAGCTGGGCGATCTCGATCTTGAGGTCGCGGCGCTCGTACGCGCCCTCGGACATCGCAGTGTTGATGAGCAGCACCGCCGCCAGGGCGCCGAGGATCAGCAGGACGCACGTCCACGCGAACGGCGCGAGCGACCGCGCCTGCTCGGGAGCCGCGACCGCACGCAGATGGGCGCGCGGCTGCGCGGTGCGCTGGCGGGACGACGAGCGCTGCGGTGTGCTCGGGGCGGCGGCGGTCCGGGGACGCCGCAGAGGGGCTGCGCTCATGCGGCCCTCCTCAGCCGCGACGCCGGCGTGAGGCGGATGCGCTCGGCGGCGCGCAGGCGCACCGGCTTCGAGCGGGGGTTCGACTCGGCCTCCTCGGCACTCGCCTTCTCAGCGCCGCGGGTGAGCAGCCGCAGGTAGGGCTGGTCGTCCTCGGGCACCACGGGCAGCCCGGGGGGCGCCGATGCGGTGGCGCCTGCGGCGAACGCGGTCTTGACGATCCGGTCCTCGAGGGACTGGTAGGCCATCACGACGATGCGCCCGCCCACGCGGGTGCCCTCGATCGCGGCGGGGATCGCCGCCTCGAGGACGTCGAGCTCGCGGTTGACCGCGATGCGCAGCGCCTGGAACGTGCGCTTGGCGGGATTGGAGCCCGGCTGTCGCGAGGCCGCGGGGATGCACGCGCGCACCAGGTCCGTCAGCTCCGCGGTCCGCGTGAGGGGCGCCTCGGCGCGGCGCTTGACGATCGACTCGGCGATGCGGCCGGCGAAGCGCTCCTCGCCGTACTCGCGCAGGATCCTCGCGAGCTCGCGCTCGTCGGCGTCGCGCAGAAGGTCGGCGGCGGTGACCGGGTCCTCGCGGTTCATGCGCATGTCGAGCGGGGCGTCCTGGGCGTACGAGAATCCGCGCTCGGCCTCGTCGATCTGGAGCGACGAGACGCCCAGGTCCAGGAGGATCCCGTCCGCGGCGTCCACGCCCGCGAGAGCGAGGGCCCCGGCGATGTCGTCGTACTCGGCGTGGTGGGCGACGAACCGGTCGCCGAAGCGCGCAAGCCGCTCGCTCGCGAGCGCGATCGCGTCCGTGTCGCGGTCGATGCCCACCACGGTCGCGCGGGGGCACTGCTCGAGGATCGCCTCGGTGTGGCCGCCCATGCCGAGGGTCCCGTCGATCGCCACCGCACCGTCGCGGTCGAGCGCGGGCGCGAGGAGGTCGACGCAGCGCTGCAGCATCACCGGCTGGTGACGCGATGCCGCATCGGTCATGCGCTCTCCCCTCTCGTGCTCCGTGACCCGTGGTCTCCCTCCGGCTCTCTGACGGGGGGAAGTCCGTCAGAGGTGCGCGGGAGGAGGCCGCGAGCCACGGTGCGCTCACATGTCGTCGAACACCTCGGCGGCGGTCGCCGCATAGTCCTCTTCGCCGTCCTCCAGATACGTCTCCCAGGTCGCGGCATCCCAGATCTCGACCCGCGACCCCATGCCCACTACGGCGACGTCGCGGTCGAGCGACGCGTACCGCCGCAGCGGCGCGCCCAGCAGGATGCGTCCCTGCTTGTCCGGGATGTCGTCCTGGGCGTGCCCCAGGAAGTTGCGCAGGTAGTCGCGGGCGCGCTTGTTCTCGAGCGGGGCGCGTCGCAGCCGGTCGTGGATGGCGGCGAACTCGTCCAGCGGGAACAGGAACACGCAGCGGTCCAGACCCCGGGTGGCCACGAGACCAGACGCGAGCCGTCCCCGGAACTTCGCCGGAAGGATCAGTCGCCCCTTGTCATCGAGCCGAGGCGTGAACGTGCCGAGGAAGACCCCTGTGGGGCCGAGGCCGTGCGCAGCCACATCGGACACGCGACCTCACCTCCCAACGCCACGACTCGCCAGTGCGCCCCACTTTACTCCACTTCACTCCACCAATCTCAAGAAAGGCGCAGAAATCTCACATCAGACCATCATCATGCCTGCTAAGTAGCCGTGGAGGATGGTGGAGGGAATTGCCGTGCACCGGCGTGTGCGCTCCCACGCAACGCATTGCCCCTGGTGAGCGTTCTTCGCATAGGCTCTAAGGCACGGCCGCAAAGGAGAGTCCATGACCGAATCGCTGCCCACCGACGACGAGCTGAGCGACGTCGCGGAGGTCACCTCGAGGATCCGCACGTCGATCTCCACGGTGCTGTCTGGGCTCGATCAGGCCATCTCAGCCACGCTCGCGACCGCTCTGGCGCAGGGCCACCTGCTCATGGAGGACGTGCCCGGCGTCGGCAAGACCACGCTGGCCCGGGCGTTCGCGGCGAGCGTCGACTGCACCGTGGGCCGCATCCAGTTCACGCCGGACCTGCTGCCGTCGGACGTCACGGGCGTGAGCATCTTCCGCGCGGACGATCACCGCTTCGAGTTCCGCAAGGGCCCCATCTTCGCGAACGTGGTGATCGCGGATGAGATCAACCGCGCCTCGCCCAAGACGCAGGCCGCGCTGCTCGAGTCGATGCAGGAGCGCTCGGTCACGGTGGACGGCGCGACCCGTCCGCTCCCCCGCCCCTTCCTGGTCGTGGCGACCCAGAACCCCGTCGAGATGGAGGGCACCTATCCCCTCCCCGAGGCGCAGCGTGACCGCTTCATGGCTCAGGTGTCCGTGGGCTACCCCGAGGCCCGCGCAGAGATGGCGATGCTGGACTCGCACGACGGCCACGACCCACTCGCAGAACTGACCCCGGTCGCGGACGCCGCCGCGCTCGAGAAGGCGATCGACGTCGCGCGGCGCATCTACGCGGCGCCGGCCATCAAGCAGTACATCGTCGACCTGGTGGGCGCGACGCGCGAGGATGGCAGCCTGCGCCTGGGCGCATCGCCGCGCGCATCGCTGCAGCTGCTGGCCGCCGCCAAGGCCCGTGCCGCCATGGCGTCGCGCAACCACGTGCTCCCCGACGACGTCAAGGCGCTCGCCGTGGCCGTGCTCGCGCACCGGCTCATCGTCTCGACCGAGGCCCGGCTGGCCGGCCGGACCGCTCAGCAGATCACCAGGGACGTGGTCGCCGCCACGCCGGTTCCCAGCGCGGCGCGCGATGCGGCTCCAGCCCGCGAGGCGGCCGTGGTGCGAGCCACCTGAGCCCCATGGCCGCTCCCGCAGCCTCGGATCCCGTCGCCGCGCTCGCGCGCGACAGCGGCAGGGGCGACGCGCGCACCGACCGCCGCGCGCGGCCCGACACACCCCGCCGCGCGCGGTCGCGCACCGAGATGACGGCGCGAGGCGTCGGGATGCTCGCGTGCGGCGTCGTGGTCGCGGCGCTGGGCGTGGGGCTGTCGACGCCGATCCTCGTGTACATCGGCGTCGCGATGACGTGCGCCGTGGCGGTCGGCTACATCTGGGTGACGCTCGCTGTCGACTCGTTCCTGCGGGTCTTCCCCCGAGCCCGCCGCGACGTCACGCCCCACCCGCTCACCGCGGGCCGGACCGGAACGGTGACCGTCGCGATCGAGGCGGGCCACCGCCCGGGCCGCAGCGCAAGCCGGGTGGGTCGGGCTCTCGCCGACCACCTCGACATCCGCGAGCAGGCCGCGGCCGAGCTCACGGGCGGCCTGTCCACCAAGGCCACGGTCACACGCGAGCCCGGGCGACTCTTGCTCACCTACGGGCTGCACCCGAGCAGGCGCGGGCGCTGGCCGCTGGGGCCGTCGCTGATCCACAGCACCGACCCGTTCGCGATGTTCCTGGCCGACACGCCGGTGGGCGAGGCCCAGCTCGTCCCGGTGTGGCCCGCGGTGGTGGACCTGTCCGCGACCGCCGGGGCGCTGATGGGCCACGCGGATCGCATCGTGCTCGGCGCGCGGACGCCCTCGGCCGACGACGCCTCCCTCCGCGACTATCGCGAGGGCGACGACCTGCGCCGCGTCCACTGGCCCAGTTCGGCGCGTCGGGGCACGATGGTCGTGCGCTCGGACGAGCGCGCCGGCAGGCGGCCCGCAAGCGTCATCCTCGACCCGCCGCGCGACCCCGTGGCGCTCGAGTGGGCGATCTCCGCCGCGGCCTCGATCGCGCTCTCGGTGCTCGACTCCGGCCACCCCGTGCGGCTGATCGGCGGCGGCCTCGACCCCGAGTCGGTGCGCCACCTCGGCGACCGCGGTTCCGCGGTGGCCCGCATCGAACTGCTCAATCAGACCGTGGACCTGACGTCTCCTGTGTCGCGCGCGGCGGCGACGCGGGACGTGGTGCGCTCAGCGACCCTGGCGGGCGAGGACGCCACGCTCGGCGAGGTGACGGTCGCCGTCGTCGAGCCGCTGGAGAAGCCCGCCATCGACGCGTTGGTGCCGATGGGCGACACGGGTCGCGCGTGGGCGATCGTGCGCGCGGACGGCCACCTCGCCGACGACGCCGAGCGCACGGTCACTGCGCTCCGACGCGCCGGCTGGCGGGCGACCACCGCGACCGCCGCCGATGACCTCGAGGAGCTGTGGACGCGCATGCTCACGGCGGGAGACCTCGAATGAGCGCCGGCGCCCCGCGCAGCGCCTGGGCGGCTACGCCGTTCATCGCGGTGGCGACGTTCCTGGGGCTCTTCGGGCTGTCCACGATGCTCGTCATGGGCCCGTGGATGCGCACGGTCGGGACGGTCATGCTCATCGCCACTGCGGTGCTGGTCGTCACGCGACTGCTGTCGCGCTCGCGCGTCCTGCCCACGCTGCTGGCCGCGCTCGCGGCCGCAGCCGTTATGGTGCCGCTCTTCGCGCGGCGCGAGGATGGCAGCGCGCACCTGCTTCCCACGCCCGGCGCGCTCGCGGACCTGGGCGCGGCGTTGCGGGGCGGCGTCGACTACGCGGCGGTGACCGTCGCGCCGGCCCCCGAGTCGCTCGAACTCACCGCGCTCATCACCGCCGGAACCGTCGCGCTGTTCCTGGTCGCCGAGCACGTCGCGGTGTCGTGGCGGGCAGCGGCGTCCGCGGGGCTGCTGCTGCTCATCCCCTGGCTGCCTGCGGTCATCTTCCAGCACCGCGTCTCCGCAGTCGCACTTCTCTGCGCGATCGTCGCATGGCTCATCGCGATCGCGTTCGCGCGCCACACCGCCGGCGCGGAGCGGCGACCCGCCGTCGCCGGCGCGCTCACCGCGACCGCCGCAACCATGGCCGGAGTCCTGCTCGTGGCCCCCACCGCCCTGGGCGGGCTGGGGTGGGGGTCGATCCCCCGCATCGACGCGCCCGAGGGCCTCGAGACGGCGACCCGGCTGAACCTCGCCCTGGACCTGCGGACGTCCCTCACCACGAACTCGACCACGCCGGTCATCGTGTATTCGACCGAGGGGCCGCGACCGGATGCGCTCAAGCTCTACTCCCTCACCAACTTCAACGGCGTGCAGTGGGCGCGCGACGACGCGTCGCCGCCGGCGCGGCCCGCCGACTCCGGGGTCCTGTGGCCGGAGCCGGTCGACGACTGGAGCGAGCGCGATCGTCAGCGGGTCGACGTCCAGGTCCTCAACCTGGTCGAGCCGAACCTGCCGCTGCCGCCGTCGCCGCGCACCCTCGACATCGAGGGCCCGTGGCGGTACGACGCCACGCAGGACGAGGTGATCGGCGACGGCGTGACGTCCCGCGAGAGCAGCTACTCCTACGTGACCGACCCCGACTACGTCACTCCGCGGAGCCTGCGCGAGACCCAGCCCGCGATCGAGATGGGCGGCGACCCCGACGATCCTCGCTACCTCGAGATCTCCCCCGCGATCGACGAGACCCGCGTCCGGGACCTGTCGGTCACCCTGACGCGCGACGCCGAGACCCGCTACGACCAGGCGCTCGCGATCCAGCAGTTCCTGCGCAGCGTGTCGGAGTTCACGTATGACACCTCGGTGAGCCCGTCGGGGGGCGACGCCGTCTCCACGTTCCTCGACGACCGCGCCGGCTACTGCGTGCAGTTCGCGACCACGATGGTGATCATGGCGCGCTCGCTCGACATTCCCGCGCGCATGGCCGTGGGGTTCCTTTCGGGTTCGGCGACCGACGCCGACACCTTCGTGGTCCAGGGCGGCGACGCTCACGCGTGGCCGGAACTGTGGTTCCCGGGTGCCGGCTGGGTGCGCTTCGAGCCCACGCCGTCCATCCAGACGGGCCTCCCGCCCGCGTACGCTGACCCGTTCGCGAACGGCACGCCCATCCGTGAGGAGATCCTCAGCGGCGAGGAGGTGCCGTCGCCCGAGATCACGGCCCAGGCGGGCAACCAGGCGACTCAGGAGGAGGACACGACGTCGAGCGAGGTCGAGAGCGCTCCCGTGGTGCCGGTGTGGGTGATCGTCGCCCTGGCAGCCGCGTTGGCGATCGCAGCCCTGGCGGCGTGGTGGAAGCTGCGGGGCCACGTGCGCCGCCGACGAGCTCCCACCGACGCCGAGGGCGTCTGGGAGCGCCTGCGCGAGTCGCTGCCGGAGCCGATGCGGTGGCAGGACACGCTCACGCCTCACGAGGCGGCGGAGCACGTCGAGGCCGCGGTGAGGACGGCCGATGCGGGCCTGTCGGGCGTGGCGCGCGAGGCGCTGACGCGCCTCGCCAACGCTGTCGCCGACGAGCGCTACGCCCCCGCGGGATCAGAGGTCACCATCGACGAGCTGCGATCGTGGTCGACGACGGTGCTCGACGAGGCCCAGCGGGCCGACGAGGGAAGCCGCGCGGCAGCGCGCAACTGAGCAGAGCGGGAGAGGGCGGGAGAGCCGCTCAGAAGTCGCCGGTCTCGCGACGGCGCTCCCAGCGCTCTTCCATGCGCTTCATGAAGTCCTTGTGCTCCTTGGCGGGACGCTGCTTGGCGGCGGGACCACCCTGCTGGCGACCCGAGGCCTTGCCGGCGGATCCGGCCGCGGCCTCCGGGGAGTCGGGGACGGTCGTCTTGCGCGGCGCGAGCAGAGCCCACAGCGCGACGCCCACCATGATGACGAAGCCGGCGACGCCCAGCAGCGGCAGCTGAGTGACCAGGCCGATGACCACGATGCCCAGGCCGACGACGACGCCGGCGACGGCTGCGATCACGCGCGTGGGCGTGCGCGGGCCACGGTTCATGGCGCGATGCAGTGAGGGATCCTGCCCGAGGTCCTGCTCGAGCTGCTCCAGCACGCGCTGCTCATACTCCGACAGCGGCATGTCGCCCTCCTCCGTGACTACCGGCGATTGTACGTAGTCTAGTTGCTCGTCACCGTTCAGCACTACCGGACTTCGTGGGAGATTTCTCATGCCTCGTCGGCGCTCGTCCCCGTCCATCGCGGACGGCGTGCCGCGGGACCGGGAAATCCCCATCTCCACGGGATCCGTGATGCTGACTGATGATCCTGACGGTGTAACGACTGTATGGGTCAATGGTGTTCCCAGTTCGAGCATGCGGGAGGACCCGGCGGTGCTCGACTTCGAGTACATGCGCCACTTCTCGGCGGCGATCTCGGCGTGGGATCGGCCCGAGCGGATGCTGGCCCTGCATGTCGGTGCGGGCGTGTGCACGATGGCCCGGCACCTCGCTCACACGTACCCGGACTCACGCCATATCGCGGTCGACGTCGATGCCGATCTGCCGACGCTCGCGCGCGACTGGTGGGACCTCCCGCGATCCCCGCAGCTGCGCGTGCGCGCGCAGGACGGTCTCGAGGCGCTCGCGGCGCGGCACGACGACTCGCTGGATCTGATCCTGCGCGACGCGTTCGCGGGCGATTCGACGCCGCACGCGCTCGCGGGAAGCGAGTGGTGGGGACACGCGCGCAGGGTCGTGCGCCCCGGGGGCCTGGTGGTCGCCAACGTGAAGGCCGCACCCGACCTCGCCACGCATCGGCCCGACGTCGCGGCGGCGCGCGCCGCGTTCCGCGACGTGCTCGCGGTGGGTGAGCCCGCGGTGCTCAAGGGGCGCCGGCGCGGGAACGTCGTGGTGGTGGCCGGCGATCGCATTGACGCCGATGCGCTGCGCCGCTACGCGGCGTCGGCGCCCTTGCCCACGGGAGTGGACCCCGCCTGGCCCGTCTGAGCGCGACTGGACCCGCGCATCGGCCCTCCCGGCGGTCGATTCTCGCTCACCCAAGCCCCTAAACGAGCGAAATGGATCCACTTCGCTCAATCTAGGCCGGCGGCGGAAGCACGAAGGCCGCCGCCCCGAGGGGCGACGGCCTTCGTGGAAGCCTACGTGGGCCTTAGAGCGGGCGAACAGCCTCGGCCTGGGGACCCTTGGGGCCCTCGGTGATGTCGAACTCGACGCGCTGCGCCTCTTCGAGCGAACGGTAACCCTCGGACTGAATTGCCGAGTAGTGCACGAAGACGTCGGCGCCGCCGCCGTCCTGAGCGATGAAGCCGTAGCCCTTCTCAGCGTTGAACCACTTCACAGAACCCTGTGCCATGCGTATTTCCTATCCTTACTGCCCGGTGACGGGAAGCGTCGGCACGGTGCCGGCGCTTGTCGCCGCAATGCTTGGTTCCGGGTCAGGTCAGACCGGTTCGTGCACACTACGTTCTTGCAACCGGGTCAAGCATGACACGAAACTAGGGTCCAGGGGGAGAGTCTCCCCGCTGTTGTTCCAGGAATTTCTCGAATTCTGCGCCCAGCTCCTCCGCCGAGGGCAGTGGCCCGTCGATGTCGATGCCGTCCTCGCGCTGCTCCATGAAGGCGTCGTACTGCTCCTCCAGTTGAGCGACGAGCGCCTGGACCTCCTCGTTCTCCGAGGTCTGGCGGTCGATCTCCTCGGCGGCCTGCGCGGCGTCGTCGTCGAGCGCATCGCTCGACAGCGCCAGTCCGGTGATGTCCTCGACGGCCTCCATCGCCTTCTGCGCCGCCTGTGGATACGGCGACTGCGCGAGGTAGTGCGGCACGTGGACCGCGACGTTGATCGCCGAGCGCCCCCACTGACCGAAGCGGTACTCCATGAGGTTCTGAGCGCTCGCGGGCACCGTCACCGTGCCGAACAGGCTGGGGGCGTCCGGCAGCAGGTCCTGCGCCGTGCCGTGGATGGTCGCGGTCAGCGGCCGCGTGTGCGGCGCGGCCATGGGGATCCCGTGCGCGCCCAGCGTGAGCTCGACGCCGAGCCGCTCGACGATGTCGCGCACCGCGCGGATGTACGCCTCCCAGCGGATGTCGGGCTCGAAGCCGTGCAGGAACAGGAACGGCGTGCCCTCGAGGTCCCTCACGAGGTCGAGATCGAGGTGGGGCTCGTCGTACGAGGTCCACTGATTGACGGAGAACGTCATCTCGGGCCGCCGCGAGCGATAGTCGAGCAGCTGGTCGATGTCGAAGCTCGCCACCCTCACCGGGTCACCCGTGTCGAGGATGTGCTGCGCGACCAGCGCGCCGGCCTTGCCGGCGTCGATGAACCCCCGCAGCGAGTGCATGAGCACAGCGCCCTCCTGCGGAGCGGCCGCGGCCCACGCCTCGACGCCCTCCGGGTCCCAGCTCACGAGAGGAGTATCCATAGTCCGACCATTGTTTCACGCTGGGGACGGGCGCCCGCGGCCCTCGGGGACGTCTCGCTTTCCGCGAAATCGGGAATGTCACAGGTGGTCGCGCCCGCCTCCGTCGCGGTGGATAATGGAGGACTGCCTCGGCCAGGAGGATGCCGGGCAACGAAGGGTAGACGCATGCACGACGACCGCACCCTCGCCGCGGAGCGCCGCGGCCTGGATGCCGAGCAGCACGTCGTCGACGAGCTGTACGGCCGCCTCGACGAGCTGAGGGACGAGACGCAGCGCCGGCTCGCGGACGTCCGCCTCGAGGGCCCGTCCGGATCGCCGCAGAACCGCTCCGAGCGCGACGCGTTCGCGACGCTCTACGAGGATCGCATCATGCAGCTCGACGCGGTCGAGGACCGCCTGTGCTTCGGCCGGCTCGACATGGCCGACGGCGAGCGCTTCTACGTGGGCCGCATCGGGCTCTCGGATGAGGACCACGCTCCCCTGCTGACCGACTGGCGCGCGCCCGCCGCTCAGTCCTTCTACTCCGCGACCGCCGCCAGCCCCGGCGGCGTCGTGAATCGCCGTCACCTCACCACCCGCGGCCGCACGGTGGTCGCGGTCGAGGACGACGTGCTCGACGTCGAGCGCCTCCAGGAGGCGGGCCTCGACGAGGGTCTCGCCGGCGAGGGCGCGCTGCTCGCGGCCCTGGGCGCACGCCGCACCGGCCGCATGGGCGACATCGTGGCGACCATCCAGGCCGAGCAGGACGACGTCATCCGCGCGCCCATGCACGGCGCGCTCGTGGTCCAGGGCGGCCCCGGCACCGGCAAGACCGCGGTCGCGCTGCACCGCGCGGCCTTCCTGCTCTATCACCACCGCGAGCAGCTCGAGCGCCGTGGCGTGCTGCTCATCGGTCCGTCGCGCGACTTCCTGCGCTACATCGACCACGTGCTGCCGTCCCTGGGCGAGACGGGCGCGGTCTCCACCACCCTCGCGGGCCTCGTGCAGGGCGTGCGGATCACGGGCGAGGAGTCCGATGCGGTCGCGTCCATCAAGGGACGCACGGAGATGGCCGCTGTCATGAAGTCCGCGGTCCGCGAGCGCCAGCGGCTGCCGCGGCGCGACCAGGACATCAGGATCGACGGCCGCACGGTCACGATCCGCCGCTCGGACATCAAGGACGCCCAGGCCAAGGCCCGGCGCGAGGGCAGGCCGCACAACGAGGCGCGCGCGACCTTCGCCAAGGAGATGATCGCGCGCCTGACGACGCAGCTCATGGAGCAGCTCGACGGCCTCGGGGACGCGGATGACCGCGTCGAGCTCGAGCGCGACGTGCGCGACTCGAAGACCATCCGCATCGCCCTCAACCTGTGCTGGCTGCCCGTCAGCCCATCGCGTCTCCTGCGCGACCTGTTCTCCAAGGCGCACTTGCTGGACCACGCCGCCCGCTCCTTCAGCCGTGCCGAGCGCGACCTGCTGCTGCGGCCCGCATCGGCCCCCTTCACGGAAGCGGACGTGCCCCTGCTCGACGAGGCCGCTGAGCTGCTGGGCGACATGCCGGGCGACGCGCCCCGCGAGACCGGCGTCGAGGCGACCGAGGAGGAGATCGCGTACGCGCGCGACGTGCTCGACACCTTCGGCGGCGACGGCACGGTGTCCGCGGAGGCGCTCGCGGCGCGCATGAAGGGTGGCCAGGCCCGCCTGTCCGTCGCCGAGCGCGCGATCCAGGACCGCACGTGGACCTACGGGCACGTCGTGGTCGACGAGGCGCAGGAGCTGTCCCCCATGGCGTGGCGGATGCTGCTGCGGCGCTGCCCCACCCGCTCGTTCACGATCGTGGGCGACGTCGCTCAGGTGGCCGCCGCCGCCGGCACGCGCTGGTGGCCAGAGACCATGGACCCGCTGTTCGGCGACGCGTGGAACGTGCGCGAGCTCACGATCTCGTACCGCATCCCCGCCGCCGTCGCCGAGTCCGCGCAGGCCTTCGCGACCGCAGCGCGGCTCCCGGTCAGCGAGCTCAAGGCGGCGCGCGAGCTGGACGATGCGGTGGCGGTCACTCGCGCGGCGACGGCCGATGCGGTGGTCGCCTCGGCAGCGCACGTGGCGACGCGGCACGCGTCATCCATGGCGGACGGCGAGGGCGGGCTGGTCGCCGTGATCGCGCCCGACCACATGGTCGAGCAGACGCGCGAGGCCGTCGCGGAGATCGCCGTCGAGGGAGCCCCGGTCGAGGTGCACTCCGCCCGCGAGACCAAGGGCCTGGAGTTCGATGTCGCGGTGGTGATCGAGCCGACCGCGATCGCGGACGCGCGCGTGGGAGACCTGTACGTCGCGCTGACCCGCCCCACGCGCCGTCTCGAGATCGTGCACGGGCGCGATCTGCCCGCCGGCCTCGCGTCGTAGCCCGCACGACGGTGGAGTTGGTACGACCATCGTGAGTGCGAGAGTATGTCCCCCGTGCGCGCACTTCTTCTAGAGAACCTTCACCCCCAGGCCACCGAGAACCTCGAGGCCGCCGGCATCGACGTCGTCAACCACGCGGGAGCGATGGATGAGGACGAGCTGATCGAGGCCCTCGCGGGCGTCGAGATCCTCGGCATCCGCTCCAAGACCCAGCTCACGGAGCGCGTGATCGAGGCGTCGCCGTCGCTGTGCGCCGTAGGCGCGTTCTCGATCGGCACCAACCAGATCGACCTCGCCGCCGCCGCCCGCCATGGCATCGCGGCCTTCAATGCGCCGTTCTCGAATACGCGCTCGGTGGTCGAGATGGCGGTCGCCGAGATGATCTCGCTGACCCGGCGCCTGCAGGTGCACAACCGCCTCATGCACGAGGGCGTGTGGAACAAGTCCGCCGACGGCGCGCACGAGATCCGCGGCCGCACGCTGGGCATCGTGGGCTACGGCAACATCGGCTCGCAGCTGTCCGTGGTCGCCGAGGCCCTGGGCATGAACGTGATCTTCTACGACAACGCGGAGAAGCTCGCGCTGGGCAATGCGACGCGCATGCCTACGCTCGAGTCGCTGCTGCAGGCTGCCGATGTCGTGACGCTGCACGTCGACGGGCGGGCCGGCAACCAGGGCTTCTTCGGTCGCAAGCAGTTCGACACCATGAAGCCCGGCGCGCTGTTCCTCAACCTGTCGCGCGGCTTCATCGTGGACGTCGACGCTCTCAAGGAGGGCCTCGAGTCCGGCGCGATCGCCGGCGCGGCCATCGACGTGTTCCCCGAGGAGCCCAAGAAGAAGGGCGACCCGTTCACGTCGCCCCTGCAGAACACGCCCAACGTCATCCTCACCCCTCACATCGGCGGTTCCACCGAGGAGGCGCAGCGCGACATCGGCATCTTCGTGTCCAAGCGCCTGCGCGACTACATGCAGCACGGCTCCACGTCGCTCAGCGTCAACCTGCCCAACCTGCAGCTGGACCAGCCGCAGGGGTCGCACCGCATCGCGCACCTGCACGAGAACATCCCCGGCGTGCTGGCAGCGGTGAACCGCGTGTTCGCCGAGCACGACGTCAACATCGAGGGCCAGCTGCTTGCGACGCGCGGCGACCTGGGCTACGTGGTGACTGACATCGCCGCCGGCCTGACCGACGACTCCGTCGCCGACCTGGGCGCGATGCCCGGCACTGTGCGGCTGCGAGTGCTCTCATAGCCGCCGACGACGCGATCACCTTCCAGGACCTCGGGCTGCCCGAGGCGCTGGTCTCCTCGCTCGCCGCTGCGGGCATGGAGACCCCGTTCCCCATCCAGGCGGCCACGATCGCCGATGCGCTGGCGGGGAAGGACGTGCTGGGCAAGGCACGCACGGGGTCGGGCAAGACGCTGGGCTTCGGCCTGCCGGCGATCGCTCGCCTCGCGCAGACCGGCCGCGCCGAGCCGGGGCGTCCGCGCGCCATCGTGCTGGTGCCCACACGCGAGCTCGCGATGCAGGTCAACGACGCGCTCGAGCCCTTCGCCCACGCCATGGAGGTGTCGCTGCGGCTCGTGGCCGGCGGGCTGTCGATGTCGAAGCAGATCCGCTCTCTCGAGCGGGGCGTGCACCTGGTGGTGGCGACGCCGGGACGCCTCGCGGATCTCGCCCGCCGGGGTCACGCGGACCTGTCCCAGACCGATCTCGTGGTGCTCGACGAGGCGGACCACATGGCGGAGATGGGCTTCATGGAGGAGATCGAGAAGATCCTCGCCGCCACGCCTGCGGGCGGGCAGCGGCTCCTGTTCTCCGCGACCCTCGACGGCGACGTCGATCGCCTGGTGACGGCGTACATGGAGGATCCGGTCCTCCACGACGTCACCGACGGTGACGATGCTCCGGCGGACATGCGGCACGTGGTGCTGTCCGTGCCGCCGCACCTGAAGTATCGGCTCGCGACGCGCATCGTCGCTCGCGAGGGGCGCACGATCGCGTTCGTGCGCTCGAAGCTCGCGTGCGACCGCATCGCCGCCGAGATGCGCGACGCCGGCGTGCTGGCGGTCGCACTGCACGGCGATCGCTCGCAACACGAGCGCAATCACGCGATCACGGGCTTCCGCGCCGGGCAGATCCCCGTGCTCGTCGCCACCGACGTCGCGGCCCGCGGCATTCATGTCGATCATGTGGACCTGGTGCTCCAGATGGACCCGCCCGGCAACCACAAGGATTACACCCACCGCGCCGGGCGCACCGCGCGCGCCGGCGAGAGCGGGCTCGTGGTCACCATGTCCCTCCCGCACCAGCGCAAGCCGGTCGATCGGCTCATCGAGCTCGCCGGCGTCGACGCGACCTTCCGGAAGGTGGGCGGCGACGACCGCGAGTCGCTCGAGCAGCTGTCGCGCCTCACCGGTGCGCGGGAGCCGTCCGGCGTGCCCGTCGAGGAGCCGCTCCCCGCTGCCTCGGGAGAGCGCGCGCGAGGGCGTGGCGGCCGCGGTGGCGCGGGTGGGCGTGGTGGCTCCGGTGGTCGCGGTGGCTCCGGTGGCCGCGATCGGTCGGGATCGCGGCCGGAGCGCTCCGGTCGTCCGGCTCGCGGCGACGGCGCGCGACGTCCGGCACACGGCCGCACGTCGTACGGCACGAGTTCGAGCCCTCAGCACGAGAGCGCGAGGACGCGCTCCGACCTCGAGGCCCGCGAGCGCCGGATCGCGGAGCGCGAGCGCGAACTCGCCCTGCGCGAGCAGTACCTCAGCGATCGCGAAGGTCAGACCCGTCCCGGCCGCGGGAAGTCCACGAAGGGCCGCGATGGCCGGGACGACCGCCGCGGCTCTCGCGACAACCGCGACTACCGGCGTGACGACCGACGTGGGCGCTTCGATACCGACGCGAGCGACCGTGACAACCGACGTGGCTCACGGGAGGGTCGCGACGACCGCAGCCCCGCTCGCTACGACCGCGACGCCGGCGCGAAGCCCCGCGGCAGGAAGCCCGCCCACGGCGGAGCGACGCAGGACACCGGCGGCAAGGCCCGCAAGCAGGACGGCGGCACGCGCGGCAACAACTCTGCGGGCAAGCCGGTCAAGAAGTCGGACGGCAAGCCTGGCAAGAAGTCTGCGGGCAAGCCCACCAAGAGCACCTCGAGCCGCCGGGGCAAGCCCCGCCCCAAGAAGAAGCGCTGACCACCCGCGGGGTTCGCGCACGGTGCAACGCGCAAGCACCGGTGCGTCCTGGTGGAGCGTCAGTGGGGATTCTGGGAGTCGGACGGACCCGGGTGGAGGATCAGCGTCAGTCGTCGCCGCGCAGCAGCGTGATGGCGGCCTCGAAGTCCTCGAGCGTCTCAAACGCCTGGTAGACGCTCGCGAAGCGCAGGTAGGCGATCTCGTCGAGCTCGCGCAACGGCGGGAGAATCGCGAGCCCGATGTCGGTCGCGTCGATCTCCGCCTGTCCCTGCGCACGGATCGATTCCTCGACGCGGTGGGCGAGCACGGCGAGGTCGTCCTCGCTGACCGGGCGTCCCTGGCACGCCTTGCGCACGCCGGACATCACCTTGTCGCGGCTGAATGACTCGACCAGTCCGTTGCGCTTCACCACCGACAGGCTGGCCGTCTCGACCGTCGAGAAGCGCTTGCCACACTCGGGGCACTCGCGCCGGCGCCGGATCGACGACCCGTCCTCGGTAGTGCGCGAGTCGACGACGCGCGAGTCCGGGTGGCGGCAGAAGGGGCAATGCATGGGAACACTCTCCCATGAAAGGCGCACGCGACCGTTCAGCCCATCGGAACCGGTCGAGCCGCTCCCCCGATGCGCCGCGCTGACGACTGCCCGGACCACGCGCGGCCGATCTGAGCCGAACGTCCGCGCGAGCGCGGCCGCACGTCAGTCGATGACCGGCAGCCTCAACTGCTGACCCGCCTGCAGAGCCGAGTCCGTCATGGCGTTGACCGTCAGGATGTCCGCGACGACGTCGCGCACGTCCACTCCGGCGGGCGCGATGCTCGACGCGATCTCCCACATGGTCTCCCCCTGGCCCACCGTGTAGGTGTCGAGCACCACCGGGATCTCAGACGAGTCGTTCGCGAACGCCTGCGGCGCCAGGAACGCGCCGAGCGCGAGCAGCACCACGACCAGGATCCCTCGCCGACGAGCGCGCGCGGCGGGTGTGTCGATCATGTGGACGCGCACGGAGCCGCGTCGCGGCTGAACGGAAGCGGGGCGCGACGAGGACCGAACGATCGCAGGCACCGGGCGGGAGATCGCCGGGCTGGTCATCGCGTATGCAGTCATGTCTTCCTCCATTCGAACACATGTTCGTCGAACACGTGTTCTATTTGTAGCACTCTGGTCGGACAGAGGCAAGACACGCTCGAACATATGTTTGATTTCCGCGTTCGGGTGCCCTACCGTCATGAAGGACAGCCCATCACCGGGGTCTGACATCGAGCCGGGCAGGGCCCGCGAGGAGGAGACATGGACGAGCGCTCAGTCGAGGGCGGCGCCACCATCCACGAGTTCCCGACGGCCCCCGAGGACCGGCTCACCGACCGCCAGCGACGCATCCTCGAGACCATCCGCGACTCGGTCGAGTCCCGCGGCTACCCGCCGTCGATGCGGGAGATCGGCGAGGCCGTGGGCCTCACGTCGACCTCCTCGGTGAAGCATCAGCTGTCCGCCCTGGAGTCGAAGGGCTACCTGCGCCGCGACCCACATCGGCCCCGCGCCATCGAGGTGGTCATGCCCGGCCAGGAGTCCGCGCCCGACACGTCAAACCCCGAGATCGCCGTTGCGCCGGCCGTCGACCGGGACGACCTCTCGATGGTCCCGCTCGTCGGCCGCATCGCCGCCGGTGGCCCGGTGCTCGCGGACCAGGCCGTCGAGGACATCTTCGCCCTGCCCAAGCAGCTCACCGGCGAGGGCGAGCTGTTCATGCTCAACGTCACCGGTGATTCGATGATCGACGCCGCGATCTGCGACGGCGACTGGGTCGTCGTGCGCCGGCAGGCGACGGCAGACAACGGCGACATCGTCGCCGCGCTCCTGGATGACGAGGCCACGGTCAAGACGTTCCGGCGCAAGGACGGCCAGGTCTGGCTGATGCCTCACAACCCCGCGTACACGCCCATCGACGGCACCCACGCGTCCATCATGGGCAAGGTGGTCTCGGTCCTGCGTCGCGTGTAGCGACGCCACAGCGACTACTCGGTCGCGCGCCAGTCGTCCTTCCAGTGGAATCCGCCCTGGATTGCGCGGCGCATCGCGCCCATCGAGTTCGCGACCGTGGTCTGGTACGTCCGCGACTCCTCAGACTCCGCTTCGGCGGCAAGCCGCCGGCCCCGCTTCTCGAAGTGCGCCAGGTACTCCGCGAAGCGCTCGCGCTCCTCCTGCTGGCCGCGCTCGTACTCGGCGCTGGGCGTCGTCTCAGTCATCGTGGGGCTCCTTCCGCGTCCACAGCCTAGGGCCTACTCGCCGCGCTCCCGCGCAGCCGCGTCGAGGCGTCGCAGCGCCTCGAGCACCGTGTCGCGGTCGGACGTGCCCCACAGCGGCGGCATCGACCGCGCGAGGAAGCCTCCGTACCGGGCCGTCGCCAGGCGCGAGTCGAGCACGGCGACCACTCCCCTGTCCTCGTGAGAGCGGATCAGGCGCCCGGACCCCTGGGCGAGCAGCAACGCAGCATGAGTCGCGGAGACGGCCATGAAACCGTTGCCGCCGGACTGCGCGACGGCCTCGCTCCGCGCCTGCGAGATCGGCTCGTCCGGCCGGGGGAACGGGATGCGATCGATCACCACCAGCGACGCCGTCGCGCCGGGCACGTCGATGCCCTGCCACAGTGACGTGGACCCGAACAGACACGCCTGCGGGTCCTCGCGAAACCGCTCGACCAGCGTCGGCAGCTGATCGTCGAGCTGGTACAGCACCGGCACGTCGAGCCTGGCACGCATGGCCTCGGCCGCGGCCTGCCCGGCCCGGTGCGACGAGAACAGCCCCAGGGTCCGGCCGCCAGCCGCCTCGATCAGCGCGGCGAGCTCGTCGAGCGCCTCGTCCGAGATACCGCCCGGCCCCGGTCGCGGCAGGTGCGACGCCACGTACAGGATTCCCTGGCTGCCGTACTCGAAGGGGCTGCCGGCATCCATGGTGATCGGCTCGTCGATGCCCAGGTGACGCGCCATCGCCTCGAAGTTGCCGCCCAGCGCCAGGGTCGCCGACGTGAAGACCGAGGCCTTCTCCGAGATGAGCCGCTCGCGGATCAGACCCGCGACATCGAGGGGCGCCGCGACGATGCGCACCGCCGCCCGCGACTCGTAGTCGCCGTCGGGAGGCGCGAGCCAGATCACATAGCGCCCGTGCTCGCCCAGGAGCTCCTCGCACACGTCGAAGACCTCGGTGAGAGCGGCGGTCGCGAGCTTGGCGGTGGCCGATGCGGTGTCACCCGGGGAGCCCGTCTCACCGGCGTCCTTGCCGAGCTTCTGCACCTGGCTGAGCATGGCGCGCGCGGCGCCACGCGCCAGGTCGACGGCCTCGGCGAGGTCCTCGGGCAGGCCCAGGCGCAGCCGCCCGGGCTCGTGCTCGCCCAGCGCGCCATCGAGAGCACGCGCCGCCCGGTCGAGCTCCTCGGAGTCGATCCCGCACCGTCGAGCAGCCGTCGCCGCGCGATCGAGGCGCAGCACGGTGAGTTCGTGGGTCGCGGAGGACGTGATCCGGCTCACCAGCTCGTGCGCCTCGTCGACGATGAGGGCGTGATGCTCGCCCAGCAGGTCGTGGCTGGCCGCCTGGACTCCCAGCACGGCGTGGTTGGTGACGACGATCCCGGCGTTCGCCGCCTGGTCGCGCACCTGCTGCGAGAAGCACTCCTTGAGCATGGGGCACTTGGACTCGAGACACTCGCGACCGGTGACGGACACCTGCGCCCACGCGCGGTGGGACACGCCGGGGACGAGGTCGTCCCGGTCGCCCGTGTCGGTCTCCTCCGCCCACGCGTGCAGCCTCGCGACCTCGCGTCCCAGGTCACTCGTGGGGCCCGCCTGGATCGGCAGCATGTCCTCGTCCGGCTCGCCGTAGCCGCCCGCCATCTTGTGCTTGCACAGATAGTTGGCGCGTCCCTTGAACAGCGCCGCCCGAGGACGCTCGCCCAGCTCCGGCTCGAGTGCGTCGAGCACGAGGGGGAGATCCTTGGAGTACACCTGTCGCTGCAGCGCGAGCGTCGCCGTGGACACCACGATGCGCTCCTTCGCCCGTGCCGCGTGCACGACCGCGGGCACGAGGTAGGCCAGGGACTTTCCGGTGCCGGTTCCCGCCTGCACCAGCGCGTGCTCGCCGTGGCCCAGCGCGCGCTCGACCGCGGCCGTCATCGCGGTCTGGCCGGCACGCTCCTTGCCCCCCAGCGCGGCGACGGCCGTGCCGAGCAGCCGAACGGCCTCGGTCCGCGCGGCCGCGTCCTCGCTCACCGCGACGTCATCACCCGCGGCGACGGGCGCATCGGCCGTGCTCACGCAGCGAGCGCGGCGGCTTCGAGCCGCGCGGCGAGGGGCTCGTCGACCAGCGCGATCAGGCGCGTGCCCTCGGGCTCGTGGGTCTCCTCGATGATCTCGCCGTGCAGGTGGGCCTCGTGGATCAGGTCGCCGCGCGTGTACGGCACCACGACGTCGACACGGACGTCGGGACGCGGCAGCTCGCGGCCGATCAGGGCCATCAGCGCGTCGATGCCCTCACCCGTGAGCGCAGAGACCTCGATGGTGGTCTCCGGCCGCGCGCGCAGGCGCATCAGCGTCTCGGGGTCCGCGATGTCCGCCTTGTTGAGCACGATCACCTCGCGCACCTCGTCCGCACCCGGCACGTCCGACAGCACGGTGCGTACCGCCGAGATCTGTCCCTCGGGATCCGGGTGCGACGCATCGACCACGTGCAGCATGAGGTCCGCCTGCGCGACCTCCTCGAGCGTCGACGCGAAGGCCGCGACCAGCTGGTGCGGCAGGTCCCGCACGAAGCCCACGGTGTCGGACACCGTGAACTCGCGGCCGTCGGGCGTCTGCGAACGGCGCACCGTCGGGTCCAGGGTGGCGAACAGCGCGTTCTCCACGAGGACGCCCGCGCCCGTGACGCGGTTCAGCAGCGAGGACTTGCCGGCGTTGGTGTAGCCCACGATCGCGACGTTGGGCAGCGCCCTCCGGCTGCTGCGCCGCACCTCGCGCGCGGGCTCCATGGCCTTGATCTGGCGGCGCAGCTGCGCCATGCGCGTGTGGATGCGCCGGCGGTCCAGCTCGATCTTGGTCTCACCGGGACCGCGGGAACCCATGCCCGCCGCGGCGCCGCCGACCTGTCCACCTGCCTGGCGGGACATCGAGTCACCCCAGCCGCGCAGTCGCGGCAGCAGGTACTCGAGCTGGGCGAGCTCGACCTGCGCCTTGCCCTCCTTGGACTTGGCGTGCTGGGCGAAGATGTCGAGGATCAACGCGGTGCGGTCGATGACCTTGACCTTCACCACGTCCTCGAGCGCGCGGCGCTGGCTGGGAGCGAGGTCGTCATTCACCACGACGGTGTCGGCGCCCACCGCGGCCACGATCTCCGCGACCTCCGCCGCCTTGCCCTTGCCGATGTACGTGGCGGGGTCCGGGTGCGGGCGGCGCTGCAGGACGCCATCGAGGACCTGCGAGCCGGCCGTCTCGGCGAGAGCCGCGAGCTCGCGCAGCCCCACCTCAGCCTCGGCGGCACTGCCCTGGGACCACTGCCCCACCAGCACGACCTTCTCAAGGCGCAGCTGGCGGTATTCGACCTCGGTGATGTCCTCGAGCTCGGTCGAGAGGTTGTCGACGCGGCGTAGCGCGGCGCGCTCCTCGCGCTCGAACTGGTCGCCGTCGTACGCGGTGCGCGCGGTGCCGCCCTCGGCCACCGCCGTTCCCGCGCGCGACAGCACCCGCTCGATCACCGCATCGGCGCGAGAGGGCTGCTGGTCGTCGTTGCTGTCGTGGAGCGCTTCACTCATGCTCCGTCCATTGTCGCATCGCGCGCTGACAGGCACCACCACCGGTACGCTCGCACGCGTGAGCGAGGACCACTACTTCACCGCGGAGCCCGCGTCCGCTGACGAGCGCCGCCGCATCCACGTCCAGCTCGCCGGGCGCGACGTCGATGTGGAGACCGCGCCCGGCATCTTCTCCCCCGGGCACCTCGACCTGGGTACCCAGGTGCTGCTGCGTCACCTGCCGCCGGCTCCCGCCGGCGACGTGCTGGATCTGGGGTGCGGGTGGGGACCGCTCGCGCTGACGGCAGCACTGGGCACGGCCGATGCGCGGGTCACCGCGGTCGACGTCAACCGTCGCTCGCTGGACTTGACCGCGCGCAACGCGGAGCGGCTGGGGGTGGCCGCACAGGTTGCCGCCCTGGAGCCGGGCGACGTTCCGACGGAGCTGCGCTTCGACGCGATCTGGTCCAACCCGCCCATCCGGATCGGCAAAGAGGCGCTGCACGGTCTGCTCAGCACGTGGCTGCCGCGCCTGGCCCCGGGCGGCGAGGCATGGCTCGTGGTGCAGAAGAACCTGGGCGCCGATTCCCTCGCCCGCTGGATCGGCGAGCAGGGCTGGGGCTCGATCGAGAAGGTCGGCAGCGCCAAGGGCTTCCGCGTGCTGCGCCTCGCCCGCTAGCCGATGCGCTCTCCCCTGGCCGCCGCATCGGCGATCTTCGCGATGCGCGCCGCGCGCGTCGCCTCGCGCTTGGCCAGCGCCACCTGAGCGAGAGCGAACTTCTGCGCCGAGGGCGGGAACGCGTCCCAGTGCTCGCGCGCACCGGCGCGAGCGTCGAGCGCGGCGGCGAGGTCCTCGGGCACGATCAGCGCCTCGACACTGTCCAGCAGGGTCCACGAGCCGTCCGCCTGCGCACGCTCGATGACGGCGCGCCCCGCGGGCTCCATGAGACCCGCCTCCTCGAGCTCGGCGACCCGCGCCTTGTTGGTGGCGGCCCACCCCGACCCGGGCTTGCGCGGCGAGCACCAGCGCATCATGCGGTGCTCGTCGACCTTGCCGGCCTGGCCATCGACCCAGCCGAAGCACAGGCACGCTCGCACCAGCTCGTCGTACGTCAATTCGGCGCGCGCCGCTGCGGCCTTCCAGGTCACGATCCACGCGCCATCGTGCGTCTCGCCGTGGGCCGCGAGCCAGGCGCGCAGGTCCGCGGCGCTCTCGGGGTGGAGGCGCAGGCGCCCGTCGGGCGCGGGATCGATCGGGTGCACCGCGAATCCGCAGTCAGGCGGGCGCCGCGGTGAGAACGCGGGAGACGTCGACCTCGCCGTCGGCGACGAGCACCGCGGGTCCCTCGAGAACCGTCCGCGAGCCGAGGATCCGCACCGTGACCATGCCGCCGGGCACCTCGATGTCCCACACGGTGGGCGCGTCCTCGCCCGCCCACGTGCGCACCGCGATCGCGACCGCGCACGCGCCGGTTCCGCACGACCGGGTCTCCCCCGAACCACGCTCGTGGACGCGCATGCGCACGCGCCCGCGCTCCACGCCGTCCCGGACCTCGCCACCGCGGGTGACCACGAACTCGACATTCGCGCCTTCCGGCGGCGCCGGCGAGACGCGGGGCGCTCGCGTGAGGTCCAGCGCGTCGAGCTCGGCGACGGAGGACAGTGCGACGACGCGATGCGGGTTGCCCACGTCGACGGACAATGCCGGCCGCGCCGGCGTGAGGCCCTCGGCCTCGACCTCGGCATCGAAGCCGCCTCGCGCGTCGCCGGTGCTGAACTCGCCCATGCCCACGGCATAGCGGCCGTCGCCCAGCGCGGTGAGAGTGCGAGGCCCCCCGCGGGTAGCGATGGTCAGTCCGCCGGAGAGCTCCATGCCCGCCTCGCGCTCGAGGAACGCGGCGAACACCCGTGCCCCATTTCCGCACATCTCCGAGGTTGAGCCGTCGGCGTTCCAGTAGTCCATGAACCACGTGCGCGCATCGTGGCCGCCGCCCGCCGCCAACGCTCCGGCGCGGACCGCGCGGATGACGCCGTCGGCCCCGATCCCGGCGCGGCGGTCGCACAGGTACCGCACCAGCTCGGGGGTGAGGTCGACGTCGCCGCTCTCGTCGAACAGCAGCACGAAGTCGTTCTCCGTCCCGTGTCCCTTGGTGAAGCGCAGCGTGGTCATGCGCTCCAGGCTACCTGGGTCACGCGTCGTCGCTGCCGTCGCTGCCGTCGCCGAAGGCGGCGATCGCGTCGCCTGCCGCCCGCTCGACGTCCGCCGCGTCACGCGGCGCCTCGATCCAGCGCACTCGGCCGTCGGGACGGAACCACTTCGCCTGGCGCCGCGCGAGCCTGCGCGTGCTCTGCGCGATCGTCTCGCGGGTCTGTGCGGCGGTGAGCTCGCCGTCGAGGTGCCGGAGGGTCTCGGCGTACCCGACGGCACGGCGCGCCGTCACTCCGTCCCGCAGCCCCCGCTCCTCCAGGGCGCGCACCTCCTCGACCAGGCCCGCCGCCCACATGGCGTCCACGCGCGCGTCGATGCGCGCGTCGAGCGTCTCGTAGTCGAGCCGCAGGCCAATCTGCACCGCGGGAATCTCGTACTCGTGCGTGGGGAGGCTCGCGGAGAACGGCCGGCCGGTCAGCTCGATCACCTCGAGCGCCCGGACGATGCGCTTGGCGTTCTGAGCGGGAATGCGCGAGGCGGCGACGGGGTCGGCGGCGGCGAGCTCGCGGTGCAGCAGTCCCGGCCCCTCGGACTCCGCGCGGGCCTCCAGGCGCGCACGCACCTCCGGGTCGGTGGGAGGGAACTCGAAGCGGTCCAGCAGCGCGCGCACGTACAGGCCGGACCCGCCCACCACCACCGCACGCCGCCCGCGCGCGTGGATCGCGGCGATGTCGGCCCGCGCGTCGCGCTGGAAGGCCGCGACCGCCGCGTCCTCGGTGACGTCGAGGGTGTCGAGCTGATGGTGCGCGATCCCGCGTCGCTCGTCCACCGGCAGCTTGGCGGTGCCGATGTCCATGCCTCGGTAGAACTGCATCGAGTCCGCGTTGACCACCTCGCCGTCGAGCCGCTCGGCGAGCGCGAGCGACAGGGCGGACTTGCCCGTCGCTGTCGCGCCCACGATCGTGATCGCGGCGGGCGCGTGTGCGTGCCCACGAGCACTGCTGCGGGCCGATGCGGCGGCCGGGCGAGGGGTCACGCTCGCCTCAGGCGAGGGTCGCACTGGGGGCGGGCGTGCTAGGTACGGGCGTGCTGGGCGCGGCCGAGCTGGGCGCGGCCGGCCGGAGGCCGGGCAGGCCGAGGCTGACCGGTCCCCCGGCAGGGGCGCCGGTGCCGCACGAGGTGCCGCAGCCGCCGGAAGCGTGGTCGTGGTCGCCGGCCTGCACGCCATCCCAGGCGTCGCCCGCCCGGGTGGGCCGCACGCTGTAGGCGCCGCCGTCCGTGCCACTGTCGGCGATCAGGAAGTGGGGCGCCGCGCGCGTCACCTCGACGGTGACGAGGTCCCCCGGGCGTGGGCGGTCGGATCCCTCCGGGACGCCGAAGTGCACCAGTCGGTTGTCGGGAGACCTGCCCGACATGCGGGAGCGCTCGGTGTCCTTGCGGCCACCGGCGTCCTTGCCCTCGCTGTCGAGCACGAGGAGCTCGACCGTGCGGCCCACGAGGGCCTGGTTCTCCTCGAGCGAGATGCGCTCCTGGAGCGCGTGCAGGCGCGCGTAGCGCTCCTTCATGACGGCTGCGGGGATCTCGGGCAGCTCGTACGACGGCGTGCCCGGGCGGGGCGAGTACTGGAAGGTGAAGGCGCTCGAGAAGCGCGACTGCTCGACCACGCGCAGGGTGTCCTCGAAGTCCTCGTCGGTCTCGCCGGGGAAGCCCACGATGATGTCCGTCGTGATGGCGGCGTCCGGCATCGCGGCGCGCACCTTGTCGAGGATGCCGAGGAACTTCGCGGAGCGGTACGAGCGGCGCATCGCACGCAGCACCGCATCCGAGCCGGACTGCAGCGGCATGTGAAGACTGGGCATGACGTTGGGCGTGTGCGCCATCGCCTCGATGACGTCGTCGGTGAAAGCCGCCGGATGAGGCGAGGTGAAGCGCACGCGCTCGAGGCCCTCGATCTCTCCACACGCCCGCAGAAGCTTCGCGAAGGCGCCGCGGTCGCCGAACTCGACGCCGTACGAGTTCACGTTCTGGCCGAGCAGCGTGATCTCCACGACGCCCTGCGACACGAGCGCCTCGACCTCGGCGAGGATCTCGCCAGGGCGGCGGTCGCGCTCCTTGCCGCGCAGGCTCGGCACGATGCAGAACGTGCAGGTGTTGTTGCACCCGACCGAGATTGATACCCATCCGCTCGCGATCGCGTCACGGCGGCTCGGCAGGGTCGAGGGGAAGACCTGCAGCGACTCCTCGATCTCGACCTGGGCCTCGGCGTTGTGGCGCGCGCGGTCGAGCAGGGCGGGCAGCACGTCGAGGTTGTGGGTGCCGAAGACGACGTCGACCCACGGGGCCTTTTCGATGATCTCCCCGCGATCCTTCTGCGCGAGGCAGCCGCCCACCGCGATCTGCATGCCCGGCCGCTGGGCCTTCACGGAGGCCAACTGGCCCAGGTTGCCGTACAGGCGGGTCGCGGCGTTCTCGCGGACCGCGCACGTGTTGATCACGACGACATCGGCGACGTCCGCGCCCGCGGGAGCCGCCGCATATCCGGCGCCCTCGAGGAGGCCGGCCATGTGCTCGGAGTCGTGCACGTTCATCTGGCACCCGAGCGTCTTCACCAGATACGTGGGTGCGAGTGCGGTGTCTGTCATGCCTACCCTGCGACGGCGTCCGCGCGAAGTTCTCGGATCACGGTCACCTTGATCTCTCCAGCGAAGCTGAAGTCCTTGCTGATGTGCTCCGCAATTGTACGCGCCAGCTCTCGCGTGCCGTCGTCGTCGATGGCGTCGGGCTCGACCACGACGCGCACCTCGCGTCCGGCTGCCATGGCGACGACCTTCGACACGCCCTCGTGGGAGGCGACGATGTCCTCGAGGCTCGCCATGCGCTCGACGTAGCCGTCCGCGTCCTCGCGGCGCGCGCCGGGGCGGGAGGCTGATAGGGCGTCCGCGACCTGCACGATGACCGCCTCGAGGGTGTCCTGCGGCACCTCGTCGTGATGCGCCGCGATGGCGTTGACGATGGTCGCGGACTCGCCGTGCTCGTGGGCGAACGACGCGCCGAGCGAGGCATGCGTGCCCTCACGGTCGTGGGTGAAGGCCTTCCCGATGTCGTGCAGGAACGCCCCGCGGCGCGCCAGATCGACGTCCGCGCCGATGTCGCGCGCGATGTCCGCGGCGAGGCGCGCAGTCTCGACCAGGTGTGCGAGGACGTTCTGACCGTACGAGGACCGCAGGCGCAGACGGCCGAGCGTCGCGACGATCTCCTCGGGGAAGCCCATGACCCCGGCCTCCTCGATGGCGTCGAGGCCGGCGTCCGCGTGACGGCGCTCCACGCCCGCGACCGCGCGAGCGTAGGCCGCCTCGACGCGCTGGGGCTGGATCCGGCCGTCCTCGATCAGGTCCCGCAGCGTCACCTCGGCGATCTCCCGGCGCTCGACGTCGAAGCTGGACAGCTGGACGGCGTTCATGCCCTCCTCGACCATGACGTTCACGCCCGTGAGCGCCTCGAACGCGCGGATGTTGCGCCCCTCGCGACCGATGATGCGGCCCTTCATCTCCTCGCTGGGCAGTTCGATCCACGTGGTCGACGCCTCGGAGACCACGACGCCCGTCTGGCGTTGCATGGCGCCCACGAGCACCTCGCGCGCGCGGCGCTCGGCCTCGGCCATGGTCGCCTTCTCGATCCGGCGCACCTCGGACCTGGCGAGCTCCTTGGCGGCCGTGGTCTGCTCGCGGATGAGGCGCTCCCTCGCCTCCGCGGGAGTGAGCTCGGCGATCGCCGCCAAGGCGGCCTCCTCGCGCCTGCTCTGCTCATCGCGCGTCGCACTCAGGCGCTTCTCGTCGCGGGCCACGACGGTCGCCCGCTCCTCGAGAGCGCGCGAGAACTGCTGGGAGGCGCGCTGGTCGGCAGCGAGGTCGCGCTCGCGCTGGGCGACGCGCTCCTCGCGGCGCTGCGCCTCGGACAGGAGGTCGCGCGCCTCCTCGCGGATGCCGCGGGTCTCCTCGCTGGTGGACCGGCGGATCTCCGCCGCCTCGCGCCTCGCGAAGTGCACGACGAGCGCGGACGCCAGCAGCAGGACGAGGGTCGCGACCGTGGCGATCAACTGGGTCACTGCCGTACTCCTCGTCGCTTCAAGACATGCTACGTACCTGATCTATCGGCACGTTGGAGCTCCTGCACAAGCCCGTAGGCGAGGCTGGGACCGTAGCCCCGGCGGCCGAGCATCCCGACGACCCGGCGCACCTTCACCTGGTCCTCGAGACCCTCCAGGGACTCCCAACGCTTGGCGGCGAGGATTCGTGCCGCGTCCCGCTCGTCGTCCGACGAGATCTGGTCGAGGGCGTCCTCGATATGGCCCGCCTCGAAGCCCTTGCGCCGCAGCTCCTGCTCGATGGCCCGCCGCGACCGGCCTCGCTCCCGATGTCGGGTGCGCACGATGGACGCCGACAACGCGGCGTCGTCCAGCAGTCCCACCTCGCGGTAGCGCGCGATCACCTCGTCCGCGACCTCGGGATCGACGTCGCGCGAGACGAGACCCTCGCGGAGCTGCGCAGACGACCGCGCCGAGTGCGTGAGGAGCCTCAGCGCGATCTCCCGCGCGTGCTCGGCAGGATCCGCCGGAGTCGTGGTGGCAGAGCCCGACCGAGCACGCGGGGACATTCTCATCGCGACGTCAGAACGTCGCGCTCTCCTTGGCTCCCGAGCCCTTCCGGCGCTGAGCCGTCGCGCTCACGTCGACCTGGTCCTCGGCCCCGATCGCCGGCGACTGGTCCTCCTCGCCCAACGGGACGCCGATGCCGAGCTTGGTCTTGACCTTCTGCTCGATCTCGGTGGCGAGCTCCGGGTTGTCCTTGAGGAACGTGCGCGCGTTCTCCTTGCCCTGGCCCAGCTGGTCGCCCTCGTACGTGTACCAAGCGCCCGACTTCTTCACGAAGCCGTGCTCGACGCCGAGGTCGATGATGCCGCCCTCCTTCGAGATGCCCTGGCCGTAGAGGATGTCGAACTCCGCCTGCTTGAACGGCGGTGCCATCTTGTTCTTGACCACCTTGACGCGGGTGCGGTTGCCGACGGGGTCGGTGCCCTCCTTGAGCGTCTCGATGCGCCGGACGTCGAGCCGCACCGACGAGTAGAACTTGAGCGCCTTGCCGCCCGTGGTGGTCTCGGGCGAGCCGAAGAACACGCCGATCTTCTCGCGCAGCTGGTTGATGAAGATAGCCGTGGTGCCGGTCGTGTTGAGTGCACCGGTGATCTTGCGCAGCGCCTGCGACATCAGTCGGGCCTGTAGTCCCACGTGGCTGTCGCCCATCTCGCCCTCGATCTCCGCCTTGGGCACCAGGGCCGCGACCGAGTCGATCACGAGGATGTCGACGCCACCCGAGCGCACGAGGATGTCCGCGATCTCGAGAGCCTGCTCGCCGGTGTCGGGCTGCGACACGATGAGGTTGTCCGTGTCGACGCCGAGCTTCTTCGCATACTCGGGGTCGAGAGCGTGCTCCGCATCGACGAACGCCGCCGTGCCTCCCGCACGCTGGGCGTTGGCCACGGCGTGGAGCGCGACCGTGGTCTTACCGGAGGACTCGGGACCGTAGATCTCGACGATGCGGCCACGCGGAAGCCCGCCGATGCCGAGCGCGATGTCGAGGGAGATCGATCCCGTGGGGATCGCCTCGACGGCCACCCTCTTCTGCTCGCCCAGACGCATTGCCGAGCCCTTGCCGAACTGTCGATCGATCTGCCCGAGCGCTGCCTCCAGCGCCTTCGAGCGGTCTGCCGCCTGTGCCATGTCGCTTCCCATCGTCATCGGCTTGATGCCGTGCCTGTGATTCCATGAACGACGCTATGACGCGCCTCTGACATCGGCGCGACGTGGTGCCCTCAGCTGTGGAGGGCCGGCGTCGTGCACCGTCCTGTGACCACAGTAATCGAACGCATGTTCGAAGGGAAGGCGGGCGCCCGGCGTGTCGCGGTCACCGCGGCGGCGGGATCATGCGCTCGCGCACTCCCCCGTCACGACGCTCCTGCGGCACGTCCATCTGCTCGCACAGCGCGTGCCACACGTCGCGCGGCGCGACGCCCTCGTCGAGAGCCTCGCGGCACGTGCGGCTGTCGAGGGCATCGAGTGCCAGCTCGCGCGCCAGGGTGGCCGAGTAGGCCTCTCCGAAGACGTCGTCGATCAGCGACCAGAACTCGCTGTGGCGCACTAGCGGGCGCGGGCCTCGGCCAGCAGCTCGGGAACGGTGTCCGGGATCGTGGCCATGACCTGGACGGCGTCGAGCTCCTCGGCGGTCTCGAAGCGGTCGGAGACCTCGCGCAGGATCGCGGACATCGGGACGTCGAGAGCGTCGCAGATCGAGGCCAGCAGCTCCGAGGACGCCTCCTTCTGGCCCCGCTCGACCTCAGAGAGGTAACCGAGGGACACGCGCGCGCCCGAGGAGATGTCCCGCAGCGTCTTGCCCTGCGTCAGGCGGGCATCGCGGAGGACATCGCCGATCTCGTTGCGCAGCACAGGCATGCGGTTCCTCCCCCGGATGGCATTCACGCTAGTCACGTCAGGTCTAACGCAGAGTACCCCAGTCGTGTTCCCGGGGTCCACGATCCCGGCGCCGTCGGGGTTCAGCGGTGAGCGGAAGATCGAGTGATCGCCTCGTGCAGGCCGGCCAGCGCCGCCGCGACCGCCGCATCCCTCACGGCGTCCCGGGAGCCCTCGACGCGGATGGTCCGCGACCAGGCGACGTCCAGACCCACGACGGCCACGCACGCGGTCCCGGGCGCGACCCCGTCATGAGCCTCCGGGCCCGCCACGCCCGTGGTGCCGACTCCGAGCGTCGCCCCCATCACGTGCCGCACTCCGTCCGCCATCGCTCGCGCCACGGGCTCGGACACGACTCCATGCTCGTCGATCAGTCCTGGCTCGACCCCGAGGACGCGCGACTTCAGGTCCCGGTGGTAGGCGACCACGCCGCCGCGGACCACGTCGGAGGCCCCGGGCACCGAGACCAGCGCATCGCACACCGCGCCGCCCGTGAGCGACTCGCCGCACGCGACCGTCAGCCCGGCGAACCGTGCCGCGTCCACGACGTCGGCCGCCACGGCCTCACCGCGCGCCATCGGCTCCCCGCGACGCATCGTGGTCGGTGGGCTCGGGACCCGCACCCTCCCGCTGGCGCCTGACCGCCGCGACGATGCTCCGCGCGTAGTCGACACCGGTCACCACGGCCACCACGACCGCGGCGACAAGGGTCCACCACGCGAGCGTGTCGAGCCACTCCGGCCCGCCGGGCAGCAGGTAGAACCAGATCGCGGCCAGCTGCAGCAGGGTCTTGAGCTTGCCGCCGCGCGACGCGGCGATGACGGTGTCGCTCGCGACGGCCAGCCTGCCCAGGGTGACGCCCACCTCGCGCACCACGAGCACCGCGAGCGGCCACCACGGGACGCCGTCCACCCACACCAGGCACGCGAGGGCTCCGAGCACCAGGGCCTTGTCCGCGATCGGGTCCGCGAGCTTGCCGAACGAGGACACGACGCCCCAGCGTCGCGCCAGGTAGCCATCGAGATAGTCGGTCGCGGCGGCGACCATGAACAGCCCGACCGCCCACCACCGCATCGCGCCGTCGTCGCCGCCGTCGGCGAGCAGCAGCCACACCACGATCGGAACGGCGACCAGCCGGGCGGCGGTCAGCAGGTTGGGGAGGGCTGCACTCACCCGTTCACCCTAGCGGGGGCACGGCCCTGGATCCGCGATAATGGCCGCCATGCCCTCTCGTGCGCCCGCCCACGCCAGCGCGTATCGGCCCGTCGCCAGGTTCGCCGGCATCGCTGCCGCCGCGGCCATCGCGGCGGTCGCCGCGGCGTGGGCGCTCGGCGCCGGGGGCGGCGAGGGAGCCGAGGTCGCGCCCGCCGTCGCCACGTCCGCGTCGGCGACGCCCGGCGCATCGGCTCCCGCTCCCACCGCATCGGCTCCCGAGCCCTCCAGCGCCCCCACGGCGACCGAGCCCGATCCCGATCCCGACGTGGTCTTCACGCTCGTCACGGGAGGTGACGTGCTGACGCACGGGCCCGTGCTCAACTCGGCGCTGCGCGTCGGCGACGGCGAGTACGACTTCGCCCCGCTCATGGCAGGCGTCCGCGACTACGTGGAGGGCGCGGATCTCGCGGTGTGCCACCTCGAGGTTCCCGTGGCGCCGGCGGGCACGCAGCCCTCGGGCTACCCGGTCTTCGGCGCGCCGGCGGCGCTCGTGCAGGCCCTCGACGACGAGGGCTGGGACGGCTGCTCGACCGCATCCAACCACTCGATGGACCGGCGCTACGCGGGACTCGAGGCCACGCTCGACGCGTTCGACGAGGTGCGCCTCGGTCACTCCGGCATGGCGCGCAGCGAGCAGGAGTCGCTTGCCACCCAGACCTACTCGGTGCGCCAGGGCAACCGCACCATCGAGGTCGCCTCGATCTCGTTGACATACGGGCTCAACGGACTGCCCAAGCCCGACGGGATGCCGTGGGCGGTCGACACCTTCGACGCCGACGCCGCGGACGTCCAGCCCATCCTCGACGCCGCACAGCGGGCACGCGACGAGGGCGCGGACGTGGTCGTGGCGTCGGTGCACTGCTGCGTGGAGTACCGGGTCGCGCCGTCCGATGCGCAGCGCAGCATCGTCGAGCAGATCGGCGCGTCGGGCCTGGTCGACCTCTACATCGGCCATCACGCCCACGTGCCCCAGCCCATCGAGCGGGTCTCCGGCGGCGTGAACGGCGACGGCATGTGGGCCGCGTACGGCCATGGCAACTTCCTGTCGAACCAGGACACTCAGTGCTGCGTCGCCGCGACCAACGCGGGCTACATCCTGACGTCCACGATCACGGTGGATCCCGAGGGAGCCGTCGACGTGGGCGTCGAGTGGACCGCCGTCACCGTGGACCGGCTCGACAGTCACACGATGCACGTGCTGCGCGACATCCTCGACACCGGCAGCGCGCGCATCTCCGCGGCCGAGGCGCAGGCACGCTGGCAGCGGGTGGCCGATGCGGTGGGCGACGAGGCGCCCGAGCGCACCACGCCGCCCGAGGCACTGGCCGATGCGGCCTATGCTTCGCTGCGCTGGTGGCAGGCGCCGCAGGGCGACGGCTAGGCAGACACCGCAACCGCGCGGGCGCCGTGCGTCCGCCACACGTACGGCAGCGGCCGTCAGACCATGCGGTCGTCGAGGGACAGCGGGTTGTCGTGCTCCTGCGGCCGCGGATCGATGAGGCTCATCGTAAACTCGGGGTGCGACTCGTTGACGGCGCTCGCGGGCTGAGCGACGCCGAACAGCCAGCCCTGGCCGTAGCGCCACCCGCAGTGCGAGAGGAACTCCGCCTGCGCCTCGGTCTCGATGCCTTCCGCGATGGTGGCCAGGCCCAGCTCGCGCGCGAGCGCCCCCAGGGCGCGCGACACGCGCGCGCCGGCCGGGTCCTCGGGGATGCCCGCGACGAAGGACATGTCGAGCTTCACGCCGGACACGGGCAGGTCGCGCAGGTAGCTCAGCGGCGACACACCGGTGCCGAAGTCGTCCAGCAGGATGGGCACGCCGGCGTTGCGCAGCTCGGTGAGCTCGTGGCGGATGCGCGTGTTGGGGGCGACCAGGGACGCCTCGGTGAGCTCGACCACGAGCCGCTGAGGCGTGAGGTGATAGCGCCCGATCGCGCTCAGCACGCGATCCGCGAACTCCGAGTCGCCCAGCTGGTCCGCCGAGACGTTGAGCGACACCCAGGTGCTCGAGGACTGGCCGTGCGCAAGGAACTCCGCGGCCTGATCGACCAGCGCCGTGCCCAGCGCGACGGACAGGTTCTTGTCCTCGATGAGCGGCAGGAAGCTCTGCGGCAGCAGCAGGCCGCGCGTGGGGTGCTGCCACCGGACGAGCGCCTCGTAGCCCACGATCGTGCGCGTCGAGAGCTCGAGGATGGGCTGGTAGTGCAGCACCAGCTGGCGCGCCTCGATCGCCTCAGCCAGGTCGCGGGCCAGCGACGACTGGGCGTCGGTGGTCGTGCGCATCGAGGGCTCGTAGACCTCGGTGCGGCTCTTGCCCGCGGACTTGGCCCGGTACATCGCGGCATCGGCGGCGCTCAGCAGCGAGGGCGCGCCTCCCGCGATCGTGTCCTCGTCCGCCATCGCGATGCCGAGCGATGCGTGGAGCGTGATCTGATGGCGCTTGACCTGGACGGGACGCTTGAGCCCCTGGTGGACCGCCTTCGCGATCTCGAACAGCGCCTTCGACGCGTCAGGGTCCTGGACCACGATCACGAACTCGTCGCCGCCGATGCGCGCGACGGTGCCGCGCCCCGCGGTCGCCGTGCGCAGCACTCCGGCGACGTGCACCAGCGCGTTGTCGCCCATCGCGTGCCCGAACCGGTCGTTGAGGCCCTTGAAGCCGTCCAGGTCGACCGCGATGACGCCCACGCGCTGGTCGGCATCCGGCTGCTCGAGCACCTTCTGGAGCACGTCCTGCAGCAGGGTGCGGTTCGCGAGTCCGGTGAGGGGATCGTGCATGGCGCGGTGGGCCATGAGCTCCGAGTGCATGCGGTCGTCCGTCGAGTCGCGCACCTGGACCACATAGTGATCCGGCGCGCCGCCGGCGTAGCGCACGAGGCCCACGTCGAGCACCGCCCACACCACGTTGCCGTCAGCCCGCACGTAGCGCTTCTCGACGCTGAAGCGATTGGAGTGGCCGTCGTACAGGCGGCGCAGCTGATCCGTCTCCGCGTGCAGGTCCTGCGGGTGCGACAGCGCGGAGAACGGCGTGCCGCGCAGCACCGAGACGGTCGAGCCCATCATCTCCGCGAACGCGCGGTTGACCTCCATGAGGCGCCACTCGAGGTCGACCAGCGCCATGCCCACGGGTGCGTTCTCCATGGACTTGCGGAACTGCGCGTCCGACCGGTTGAGGGCCTCTGCGGCCTCGCGCAGCCCCGACGTGTCCATCATGGTCACGACCGTCACCGGCGAGCCATCCGGGCCGTCGCTGAGCGCCCGGGCGCTGACCTCGAGCCAGCGCACGTCCTCCGCCCCGCGCCGCCCGGGCACTCCCACGATCCTGGGGCGCTCGTCGGTGGTGCCCAGCCCCAGCGCCTCGCGCACCAGGATGGGGCGCAGCTGATCGTCCAGCGCCCGGAGGTTGAGCCGGCCCACCTGGACTCCCACGGCGTCGGCCTGCGTGACGCCCAGGATGGTGGCTGCCGCGTCGGACAGCAGAGCGATCTCGTCGTTCTCCGCGACGATCATGACGCCGTCGCGGGCGGACGAGAGCACGGCGTCGAACTGCCGGCGCAGGCGCTTCTCGCGGGCGAGGATCTGGTCTCGGGCCGTGCGCGCGCGATACGAGCGCCAGAACGAGAGCAGCGCGAGTCCGGCAAGGGCCAGGACGGCGATGGTCGCGCCCACAGCAACGGCAGGTGTCTCCAATGCCGCTACGAGCTCACCCACGGTTCTCCCTCAGCCTCGTCCTCGACAGCCGGAGACTCCACCGTAGCCGGAGACTCCCCTCGCAGAATAGCGAGGGTGGCCGCAAGTTCGTCTGGAGTGACCAATACCTCACGAGCCTTCGATCCTTGCGACGGCCCCACGATCTCGCGAGTCTCGAGAAGGTCCATGAGCCGTCCTGCCTTCGCGAAGCCCATCTTGAGCTTGCGCTGCAGCATCGAGGTGGAGCCGAGTTGGGTCGTGATCACCAGCTCCGCCGCGGCGATGAGGTCGTCGAGGTCGTCGCCGATGTCCTCCGCGACCGCCGCGCCGCCCGACTGCGCGACTGTGACGTCCTCGCGGTAGACCGGGTTGGCCTGGTCGCGCACGTGGTCGACGGCCGCGTGGATCTCGGACTCCGACACCCACGAGCCCTGGACGCGCATCGGCTTGGACTCCCCCATCGGCAGGAACAGCGCGTCGCCCTGGCCGATGAGCTTCTCCGCACCCGGCATGTCGAGCACCACGCGGGAGTCAGCAAGCGACGACGTCGCGAACGCGAGGCGCGACGGCACGTTGGCCTTGATGGTTCCCGTGATGATGTCGACCGAGGGTCGCTGCGTCGCGAGCACCAGGTGGATGCCGGCCGCGCGCGCGAGCTGCGTGATGCGCTGGATGGACTCGTCGACGTCGCGCGGGGCGACCATCATCAGGTCCGCGAGCTCGTCGACGATCACGAGCAGGTACGGGTAGGTCTTGATCTTGCGCTCAGAGCCTGGCAGCGGCTTCACCTTGCCTGCCCGCACCGCCTTGTTGAAGTCGTCGATGTGCTTGTAGCCGAACATCGCGAGGTCGTCGTACCTGACGTCCATCTCCTTCACGACCCACTCGAGCGCCTGCGCGGCCTTCTTGGGATCGGTGATGATGGGGGTGATGAGGTGCGGGATGCCCTCGTAGATCGACAGCTCGACGCGCTTGGGGTCCACGAGAACCATGCGGACCTCGTCGGGCGTGGCGCGCATGAGGATCGACGTGATCATCGAGTTCACGAAGGACGACTTTCCGGCGCCCGTGGCTCCCGCGACCAGCAGGTGGGGCATCTTCGCGAGGTTCGCGAGCACGAACCCGCCCTCGACGTCCTTGCCGATCCCGATCGCCATGGGGTGGTCGTTCTTGATCGCCGCCTGGGAGCGCAGCACGTCCCCGAGCGACACCGTCTCGCGGTCGATGTTCGGGATCTCGATGCCGATCGCGGATTTGCCCGGGATGGGCGACAGGATGCGCACGTCCGGGCTCGCGACCGCGTAGGCGATGTTCTTGGACAGCTGCGTGATCTTCTCGACCTTGACGCCCTGGCCCAGCTCGACCTCGTAGCGGGTGACGGTCGGGCCACGAGTGAAGCCCGTGACCTCCGCGTTCACGCCGAAGTCCTCGAGCACGCCCTTGAGGGCGTCCACCACGCGGTCATTCGCGGCCGAGCGGGTCTTGTGCGGCGCGCCCTTCGCGAGCACCTCCATCGACGGCAAAACGTACGGCGTGGAGTTCTCGAGCTCGCCCTGCTCGCCCGACGGGACGATGCTCGTGGTGGGCGGGGGCAGCCTGTCGCCCGCCGCATCGGCCGTCTCCATCGCCGCGGTGTCGACGTCCTCGCCCGCCGGCTCGTACGGCGACACGGGCCCGGTGGAGGTGGGCAGCAGCTCGGTGCCGTCCATGGGGGTCGCCGCGCTGGGGGCCGATGCGCCGGCCGGGTCGATGATGTCGTCGAACTCCGTGCGCTCGATGCTGGTCGCGGAGGCGAAGGCCTCGTCCGCCTCGTACGCGTCGAGCTCGGCGTCTCGGGGGGCATCGTCCGAGCGGGCGCGCCCCAGGAAGCTGCGCTTCTTGCGCGGCTTCCGCGCCCCCGCATCGGCGCGCTCGAGCGTCCCATGCTCGGGCAGATCGAGCTCGTCGTCGATGTGGCGGCCGTTCGCGCCGCCAAACTGCATCTTCGCGCGGGCGATGAGCTCGCGCAGCGACATGCCGATGATGATGAGGACCGCCAGGAGTCCCAGCAGGATCAGCACCACGACCGCGAGCGGCGTCGACAGCGCCCACGCGAGCGGCGTGCCGATCGCGAAGCCCAGGATGCCTCCTGCCTCCTGGATGCCCTGCGCTCCAGCGCCGGGTGACGGCTGGCCGGCCTGGATGTGGAGGAGTCCGTCGACCGCCAGGACCAGCAGCAGTCCCCCGAACGTCATGCGGTGATTGGCCTGCTCCTCGCCCGGGGCGCGGAACAGTCGGATGGCCGCGCCCAGGAGCGCGATCGGCATGATCAGGGCAAGTTTGCCGACCAGCCCGGCCGCCGCCCAGTGGATCGCGGTTCCCGCCCAGGACTCGAGGCCCCACCACTCGCGCGCGGCGATGATGATCGCGACGATGATCAGGGAGATGGCGAGCCCATCGCGACGGACCTCGGGGCTGACCTCCTTGGCGCCGCTGCCGATGCGGCGCACACCGCCGCCCACCGCGCCGGAGACGCCCCTGCCCATCGCGGCGGCACCGCGCAGGGCGGCCGGGGGCTGCTTCTTCTGGGGCGCCTTCGACCGCGATGCAGGCGCCTTCGGACGCGTGCCCGTAGAACGTGACTGAGCCATGCCACCGGACGCTACCCGCGCATCGGCCCGATGCACGGATGCCACCCCGCGCACCGGCCCTTTCGAGCGATTACGACTCGATGACGATCGGGATGATCATGGGGCGGCGACGCAGCTTGGTGCCCACGTAGCGGCCCAGAACCCGGCGCATCACCTGCTGCAGCTGGTGCTGGTCGGTCGAGCCGGTGCGGGAGGCTTCCTCGAGCGCCTGCTTGATGTTCGGCAGGACGGCATCGAACACCGAGTCGTCCTCCGCGAGACCCCGCGCGTGGACCTCCGGCCCGGACACGACCTTGCCGTTCGAGGAGTCGATGACCGCGAACACGGAGACGAAGCCCTCCTCCGACAGGATGCGCCTGTCCTTCAGCTCGGTGTCCGTGATCTCGCCCACCGAGGATCCGTCGACGTACACATTGTGGGTCTCGACCGCGCCCACGACCTGCGCGCGGCCGTCCTTCATGTCGACCACGACGCCGTTCTCCGCGAACACGACGTTCTTCTGCGGAACGCCGGTCTTCATCGCGAGCTTGCCGTTGGCGAGCAGGTGACGTACCTCGCCATGGACGGGCATCACGTTCTTGGGCTTGACGATGTTGTAGCAGTACAGCAGCTCGCCGGCGCTTGCGTGGCCGGAGACGTGCACGCGCGCGCTGCCCTGGTGGACCACCGTGGCGCCCAGGCGCATCAGCCCGTTGATGACGCGGAACACGGCGTTCTCGTTGCCGGGGATCAGCGACGACGCGAGGATCACCATGTCGCCGGGACCGACCCTGAGCTTGTGGTCGAGGCTCGCGATCCGACTCAGCGCGGCCATGGGTTCGCCCTGCGAGCCGGTGCACATGTAGACGACCTTCTCGGGCGGCATGTCGTCCGCCTTGCGCGCGTCCACCAGGATGTTCGCGGGAACGTCCAGGTAGCCCATCTCCGCGGCGATGTTCATGTTGCGCACCATCGAGCGGCCCACGAACGCGACGCGGCGGCCGTGCGCGTGCGCGGCGTTGATGACCTGCTGGACGCGGTGCACATGGCTGGAGAAGGACGCGACCACGAGCCGCCCCTCGGCCTGCGCGAACATCTGGTCCAGCACGGGGGTGATCTCGACCTCGGAGGCCGTGAAGCCCGGCGCCTCCGCATTGGTCGAGTCCGTCATGAACAGGTCCACACCGCGCTCGCCCAGCTTGGCGAAAGCACGCAGGTCGGTGATGCGGCCGTCGAGCGGCAGCTGGTCCATCTTGAAGTCGCCCGTGTGAAGCACGGTGCCGGCGTCCGTGGTGATGAACACCGCGAGAGCGTCCGGAATCGAGTGGTTGACGGCCACGAACTCGAGGCCGAACTTCCCCAGCTGCTCCTGCTGCCCCTCCTTCACCGCCAGGGTGATGGGCTTCATCCGGTGCTCCTTGAGCTTGGCCTCGATGAAGGCCAAGGTGAGCTGAGAGCCGATGATCGGGATGTCCTCGCGAAGCCGCAGCAGGTACGGCACGGCGCCGATGTGGTCCTCGTGACCGTGCGTGAGGACGATGGCCTCGACGTCGTCCATCCGGTCCTCGATGTAGCTGAAGTCCGGCAGGATCAGGTCAACGCCCGGCTGGTGGTCCTCGGGGAACAGCACGCCGCAGTCGACGATGAGCAGGCGGCCGTCGATCTCGAAGACCGCCATGTTGCGGCCCACCTCGCCGAGTCCTCCCAGGGGGACGATGCGCAGGGTGCCGGGCAGCAGCGGCTTCGGTTCGGTCAACTCGGGGTGGAAGTTCACAGGGCTCCTAGGGAAGGGCGACCCCCGCTGCACTGAGCGCGGACGCGAGCGAGGCGTACTCGTCGTCGTCGAGCGGCAGGAGCGGCAGACGCATGTGTCGCCCCGGGATGACGCCCAGCAGCTGCATGGCCGCCTTCGCGTTCGCGGCCCCGGGGCCGTTGAAGATGGCGTCGTGGACGGGCAGCAGCCCGTCGTGGAGCGCCTGGGCGCCGGCGGTGTCGCCAGCGTCGTGCGCGGCGATCATCGCCGCGATGCGCTCACCGGCCACGTGGGCGGATACGGAGACCACGCCCACCGCGCCGGCGCGCAGAAAGTCGAGAGTGAGGGGGTCATCGCCCGAGTACCAGGCGAGACCCGTGCGGGCGATGCGATCCTTCGCGGCTTCGACGCCGCCCGTCGCGTCCTTGTTGGCGACGATGGTGTCGAGCTCCGCGAGCGCGTCGAAGGACTCGTCTGTGAGCGCGACGCCGGTCCGGCCGGGGATGTCATAGAGCATCACCGGCAGGTCCGAGGCGTTCGCGACCGCGGTGAGGTGCGCGACGATGCCCTTCTGCGAGGGCTTCGAGTAGTACGGCACCAGGCCCAGGATGCCGTCGACGCCGGCCTCCGCGCCCTGCTCCGCCATGCGGATCGCGTGAGCCGTGTCGTTCGACCCGGCGCCCGTGATGAGCGTGACGTCAGCGCCCACGGCCTCGCGCACGGCGTGGATGAGGTCCACCTTCTCGGGCGCGTGCGTGGTGGGCGCCTCGCCCGTGGTGCCCGACAGCACCAGGCCGTCGGAACCGTGCGCGACCAGGTGCTTCGCGAGCCTGGCGGCGGCGTCGAAGTCGATCTCGCCGTCCTCGCGAAGTGGCGTGACCATGGCGGTCAGCACGGTGCCGAACGGGCGCGAGGTCGTCATGGCCCTAACCTACCGCGACCAGGCCCCTCGCTCCCCCGCGATCCCCGCGGTCGATTCTCACTCGCCCAAGCCCCTAACCGAGCGAAATGGATCCATTTCGCTCGTGTAAGGGCGTTGATGAGTGAGAATCGACCGCCAGGAGGGCCGATGCGCGCGGCAGGGTCGCGCCCGCCTCACCTCTCGCCGCGGGTCGCCACCGTGAGCAGCACGGCGGCATCGGTGACGGCCTCGAGGCCGTGCCGGGCTGGCGGGATCACCAGGTAGTCGCCCGCGCCCATCGCGAGCTCGCGATCGCCCGCGCGGAAGGTCACCTCGCCGCGCAGCACCTGGAGCGTCGCCTCGCCGGGGCTGTCGTGCTCGTGGAGGCTGTTCCCGCCGGCGATCGCGATCAGCGTCTGACGCAGGTCGTGGTCGTGGTCCCCCGCCAGGGTGACCGAGGCGCGTCCGCTCGCGGCGTCATAGGCGAGCGCGAGCTGCTCGTCGATGAGGTCCGCCAGGTCCACGATGGCCATGGCGCCATCATGCCCCGATGCGGAGCGGAGCGCGCGAGATGCGCCCGGGTCAGCCCGCCGCGACGATGCTGTCGACGTCGGTCGCGCTCAGCTCTCCCGAGCCGTCCACGACGAGCGTCGCCTCGGTCGCCTCGAAGGCCGGGATCGCCTCGCCGTCGATGCCGACCGCGGGGAACGTGATCGCGTCCACGCTGGCCTCGGGTTCGGACAGCTCGACGATGACCGAGTGGGTGCCACCCGCATCGGTGCCGACCAGGATCGCGCGAGGGGTGGTGTCGCCGAAGACCGCGTCCCACTGCTGGACCACCTTCGAGATGGGCGCCTCCGAAGCGCCGCGCTCGCCATCGATCGTGAGACCCACGACCACGGACGAGGGATCGATGAGCGTGATCGAGTCCGAGGTCACGGTGGCGCCCTGCGCGGCGATGACCCACAGGTCGCCGTCGGCACGGTCGTTCGAGGCCGCCGAGATCACCCACCCGCCGAACACCCCGATCGCGAGCGCGACGACGGTCACGGCGGCCGTCACCCGGATGCCGGTGCGCCGCGGCTCCTCGGTGACCTTGATCTCCTCGGACCCCTTGCCGGTCTCGCTCACGCTGCACTCTCCCCTGCACTCCGCTGAACTCCTGCCGAGCCTAGTGTGGCGCATCGGCCCGGTCTTCACGGCATCGGCCCGTCTCGCGCCGCCGCGCCGCGGCCAGGCGTACGCTGTCCGCATGCCCACGATCCCCACGCCGTACGAAGACCTCCTGCGCGACGTGCTCGCGACCGGCACGCGCAAGGACGACCGCACGGGCACCGGGACGCTGTCGGTGTTCGGCCGGCAGCTGCGCTTCGATCTGTCGCAGGGCTTCCCGCTGATCACCACCAAGCGCGTGCACGTGCGCTCCGTCGTGGGCGAGCTGCTGTGGTTCCTGCGCGGCGACACCAACGTGCGGTGGCTGCAGGAGCGCGGGATCTCCATCTGGGACGAGTGGGCGGACGACGACGGCGACCTCGGTCCCGTGTACGGCTACCAGTGGCGGTCGTGGCCCGCTCCCGGCGGCGGCCACGTGGACCAGATCGCGAACGTCATCGACTCGATCCGCACCAAGCCCGACTCGCGCCGCCACATCGTGAGTGCCTGGAATCCCGCGCTCGTGGACGAGATGGCGCTGCCGCCGTGCCACGCGCTGTTCCAGTTCTACGTCGCCGACGGCAAGCTCTCGTGCCAGCTGTACCAGCGCAGCGCGGACCTGTTCCTGGGCGTGCCGTTCAACATCGCGTCCTACGCGCTGCTCACCCACATGATCGCCGCGCAGACGGATCTCGCGGTGGGCGACTTCGTGTGGACCGGCGGCGACTGCCACATCTACTCCAACCACCTCGAGCAGGTCGAGCTGCAGCTGAGCCGCGACCCCTACCCGTACCCCACGCTGAAGCTGCCGGCGAAGGACTCGCTGTTCGACTACGACATCGACGATGTCGTGATCGAGAACTATCAGCACCACCCGGGCATCAAGGCCCCGGTCGCGGTCTAACTCGATGCTGAGGGCGATCTGGGCTCAGGCGCGCGATCACGCTGGCCGGCCCGTCATCGGCGCCGCCGGCGACATGCCCTGGCATCTGCCCGAGGACCTCAAGCACTTCTCGTCCCAGACCCGCGGCGGCGCGGTCGTCATGGGCCGGCGCACGTGGGAGTCCTTCCCCGATCGCTTCCGGCCCCTGCCGGGCCGGGTCAACGTGGTCGTCACCTCGGCGGAGTCCCTGGAGGGGGCCGATGCGGTGGTGGGCTCGCTCTCCTCCGCTCTGGAGACGGCGGCTCGGCTCTCGGAGGATGGCAACGTCTGGGTCATCGGCGGCGGACGGGTCTACGGCGCCGCGCTGGAGGCCGTGGACGAGGCGGTCGTCACGGAGATCGATCTCGAAGTCGACGGCGACACCTACGCGCCGGTCCTGGACCCGGCGCAATGGGAGCTCATCGATGCCGGCCCATGGGAGACCTCGACGAGCGGGCTGCGCTACCGCTTCCTGACCTACGCGCGGCGCTGAGCGCGGCCACCTGCCTCCCACGAGGTCCTCAGTGCCCAGAATCGCGCGATCCGGACACTGAAGACCTCACAGCGCGCACGCTCCGTCGGTGGCAGGATGACGGCATGGCGTATCGCGTCCCTCACCGCATCGAGACGAATCGCCTGGTGCTGCGCCGCTACGTCGAGTCGGACGCGGAGGCGCTCGTGGCCGTGGTGGGACACAACACGGAGCACCTGCGCCGCTACATGGAGTGGATCCAGTTCGAGCCGCAGTCCGTGGAGCAGCGGCGCGCATGGATCGCGGACGTCAACGCCAAGTGGGACGCCGGAACGGACTACACGATGGGCATCTTCCTGCGCGGCGACGCGGAGGGTCGAACAGAGTTCATCGGCGGCACGGGCTTCCACACCCGCCGGGACCCTGATCGCCTCGCCGTGGGCTACTGGATCGATGCGAGGCACGAGGGTCGCGGCCTCGTCACCGAGACCTCCGCCGCGCTCACCCGCGTCGCGCTCGAACTCGCCGAAGCGGACATCGCCGACATCTCGCACGCTCCGAGCAACGAGCGCAGCGCATCGGTTCCCGCTCGCCTCGGGTACGTGCGACAGGGCTTCTCCGGCGAGGAATGCTTCGACGACGGCGAGACGCTCGAGGCCGTGACCTGGTTCGCGACCCGCGAGCAGCTGCGGCACGAGCCACTGGCGTCCGTGCCGCGGCCGCGCGTGTTCGACGAGCACGACGAGGAGCTGCCATGGCCGGCGTAGGCCCCGGGTCCGGAGCCGGGCCGGTCACGGGAGTGCCCAGCCGCATCGAGACGCGGCGCCTGATCCTGCGCGCCTTCCGCGCCGAGGACGCCGAGAACTTCGACGCGCTGGTCATGTCGAGCCTCGACCACCTGACGCCGTGGGAGCCGTGGGCCGCCGAGGAGCCGCACCCTCTCGAGAAGCGGCGCCGCGACCTCGCCGACCTGGGAGACCAGCTCCGCGCGGGCACCGCGGCGCACTACGTGATCGAGATGCCGAACTGCGGGATGCTGCTGGGCAGCGCCGCACTGGTCCCCGGCGCGACACCCGAACGCGTCGAGGTGGGCTACTGGCTCGGCGCGTCGCACACGGGGCAGGGCTACGCGACCGAAGCTGTCGTGGCGCTCACCCATGTCGCCCTCGGCACGCTCGGGCTGCCGCAGGTCGAGTTGTGGGCCGATGAGGCCAACGAGGCGTCGAACGCTGTCGCCCGCCGCGCCGGTTACCGCTTCGAGTCCACGCAGCCCTCGTACCGGGACCACGGCGGGCCCGCGCCGCTCATGCACGTGTGGATCGCGGACCGCGACTGGCCCGGCCTCACGCAGACCGGATAGTCGCGCGCAGGCGCCACACCACCCGCCCGCGGCACCACGCACGCCTGCCAGGATGACTCCATGCCCCGCCTCGACGCCGTCCGCCAGCAGGCGCTGTCCGTGGCAATCGCGACCGGCGCGTACGCGATCAGCTTCGGCGCCCTCGCGGTCGCCGCGGGGCTCGACCTGTGGCAGACCATGGCGCTCAGTCTGCTGGTCTTCACCGGCGGCTCGCAGTTCGCGTTCGTGGGCGTGATCGCCGCCGGAGGCTCTCCCGCCGCGGCAGTCACCACCAGCACCCTGCTGGGCCTGCGCAACGGCTTCTACGGAGCGAGCCTCGCGCCGGTCCTGAGGCCGATGCGCGGCGCACACAGGCTCTGGGCTTCCCAGGTCACGATCGACGAATCGACGGCGGTCGCTCTCGCCCAGCCGGCGGACGACCTCGCCGCGCGCAGGGCCGGGTTCTGGTGGACGGGCGTCGGCGTGTTCGTGCTGTGGAACGCGCTCACCGTCGTGGGAGCGCTGCTGGGCTCGCGCATCGGCGACCCGGCGCAGTGGGGTCTCGACGCCGCCGCGGCTGCCGCATTCCTCGGCCTGCTGTGGCCCCGCCTGGCGAGCCGGGCTGCGCAGGCCGTCGCCGCCGCATCGGCCGTGCTCGCCCTCGCGCTGACGCCACTGCTCCCCGCTGGGCTGCCCATCCTCGCGGCCGCCGTGGTCGCGGTCGCCGCCGGGTGGCGGGGCCGGCGCGCCGAGGAGGTGCCCGCATGAGCGCCTACGCCGTCGCCTGGATCGCGATCCTCGCCTCCGCCGCTCTCGCGTTCGGGGCCAAGCTCGCCGGGCACACCGTTCCCGAGTCGTGGCTCGCGCACCCCCGGGTGCACCGCATCGCGGGCTTCATCAGCGTCGCGCTCCTCGCGGCTCTGTTCTCCGTGCAGGCCTTCACGTCCGGCTCGTCCCTGGTGCTCGATGCGCGCGCCGCCGCCGTCGCGGTCGCGGCAGTGCTGCTGTGGCGGCGAGCGCCATTCATCGTGGTGGTCGCCGCGGCCGCGCTCGTGGCCGCAGGGCTACGACTGCTCGGCTGGGGCTGAGCGCCTACCCCGCCTCCCCGAGCACAAACGCGACCAGGAAGCCCGCGGTCGCGAGCAGCCCCGTCGCCCAGTGCTCCTCCTCGAACGCCTCGGGGATCATGGCGTTGCACACCATCGCCAGCAGCGCCCCCGCCGCGATCGACTGGATGATCGCGATCGTCGATCCCGGCGCGTCCTGCAGGAACAGCACCGCGACAACGGTCGCAAGCACCGCGATCGCGGTGATGGCTCCCCACAGCCCGAACACGAAGCCCGCTCCCCGGCCCGACCGCTTGAGGGGGGCGGTCCCGGCGAGGCCCTCGGGAATGTTGCTCAGGCCGATCGCGGCGACGATCGCGACGGGGAAGCCTCCGGACGCCGCCGCGAGGCCGATCACGATGGCCTCGGGCACGCCGTCGAGCAGCGCACCCACCGCGATGGGCGCTCCACCGCCGGGGGTGTCGCCACCGCGCTTCGCTGTCGCGTTGCGCGAGCCCGACGGCTCGATGGTGGGGTGGCGCCTCGCCGCCGCGAGGCGCGAGACCAGGGCGTCACCGCCCACATACAGCAGTGCTCCACCGGCGAAGCCGGCCACCACGGGCACCACTCCCCCGGCTTCGCTCGCCTCCGTGACGAGCTCGAGGGCCAGCGTCGCGATCAGCACGCCGGCACCGAAGGCCATGACGCCCGCCACGGTGCGCCGGGGCACGTCCCAGAGCCAGGCGATCGCCGCGCCGAGCAGCAGGGCGCCGATTCCCACGAGCGCTGCGACAGCCGCGGTCAGCACGGTCATGTCGCCAGGCTAGCCAGTGCAGCGGGTGCGCGGGCGGCACGTAGGCTGGTCAGCATGCCCATCGCCGATGTCTCCGCCCGCCCTGCCGTCCCCGGGGACGAGGAGGCGATCGCTGACATCCAGCTCGCCGCGTGGCGCGGCGTCCTGGGGGCCGATGCGGTGGCCGGGATTCCGCGACAGGAGGTCCTGGGCACGTGGGCGGCGGCGATTCAGGCGCCGCCGTCGCGCGAGCATCGCGTGTTCGTCGCGACCGACGGGCCTCATGTGGTGGGCTTCGCCGCGATGGCCTCGGCCGGGGAGATCGTGGCGCTCGAGGTCGCACCCGAGCACCGGCGCGCGGGCCACGGTTCGCGGCTGCTGGCGGCGTGCGTCGACACCCTGAGGCTCGCGGGCGGCACGACGCTGCGCGCCTGGGCGCTCGAGGGAGACGAGGCGCGCGAGGCTTTCCTCACGGGTGCGGGGCTGGGCGAGGGCGGCGTGCGCCGCGGCATGGAGGGCCCCGATGGGGAGCTCGCCGAGCGGATGTTCCGCGCCGAGCTAGGCGCCTGAGCCGAAGCCGCTGAACGCCGCCCGGGCTCACTGCCGCGTCGATACCGTGGCGGCGCGCTACTGCAGGCGCTGCGCCTTGCGCTCCGCGCGATACAACTGCGCCGCGTGGCGCATCGACTTGCGCGCCATCGACCGGTCGCGGTTGGCCTCGTACGCGTGCGACACGTGGAACCAGGCCGACCAGTCGTCGGGGCTCGCGTCGGCCGTGCGCCTCGCGGTCTCGAAGATGGCCTCCGCCGATTCCTCGGAGAGTGCGCCTGACGCAGAGCGCTCGCCGTCGTGGATCGGGAGCCGACCCTCGCGGTCGAGCTGGTCGGCCATGCGCTGCACCGTGATGCCCAGCTTCCACTCGTGGTAGAGCCACCACACCCCGACCATCGGCAGCACGAGGAGGGCCGCACCCAGGCCCTTGGCCTCCAGCGCATCGGCCCGCAGGAAGGCGAACGCGAAGTCCGCGACGAACACGAAGTACACGGCCACGATGACCGTGAGAGCGACGGCCGCGAGGAAGGCCGGATTCCGGAACACGCCCATCTATAGCGACAGGTACTGGTCGAGGCCCACGGTGAGGCCGGGGCGGCCGGCGACCTGGCGCACGCCCAGCAGGACTCCGGGCATGAACGAGACCCGGTCGAAGCTGTCGGTGCGGATCGTGAAGGCCTCGCCGGCGTTGCCGAACAGCACCTCCTCGTGCGCGACCAGGCCACGAAGCCGGACCGCGTGGACGTGCACGCCGTCGACAGTGGCGCCGCGAGCGCCGTCGGGGTCGTGAGTCGTGGCGTCGGGGCTGAGCGGCAGCCCTGCCTTGGCGCGCGCGTCCGCGATGCCGCGTGCGGTGTGCAGCGCGGTGCCCGAGGGCGCGTCGACCTTGTTGGGGTGGTGAAGCTCCACCACCTCGGCGGACTCGAAGTACGGCGCCGCGGCTGCGGCGAAGCGCATCGCGAGCACCGCGCCGATCGCGAAGTTCGGGGCGATCAGGACGCCCAGCTCGGGGCGCTCCCGCAAGTGCTCGTCGACCCGGGCGAGTGCCTCCGCGGTCCAGCCCGTCGTGCCGACCACCGCGTGGATGCCGGCGTCGATGAGCGCGTGGACGTTGGCCTCGGTGACGTCCGGAACCGTGAAGTCGACCGCGACCTCGGCACCCGCTCGCGCCGCGGCCGCAATGTCGTCGCCAGCATCGAGCGCGGCGACCACCTCGAGGTCCTCGGCGCCGCCGACGGCCTCGACCACCTGGGTCCCCATGCGCCCGGCGGCGCCCAGCACTGCGACGTTGATCATGCGACCACTCTACGGGTGCTGGGGCGCCGCTCAGACGTGCTCTAGGCTCCCGGGCCGGCCGCGCCTCCGCCGAAGCCCCCGCCGCCGGGCTGCATGCCGCCACCGGGGCCCTGGAAGCCCTCGTCCTCGGACTCGCCGTCCTCGTTCAGGCCGGACAGCAGCCCGCCGGAGGACTCCTCCTCGTCGGACGTGATCTCCTGATTCAGGTCAGCGAGCACCACCTCGTCGCCGAGCTCCAGGCCCGAGACGATCTCCGTGTAGGTCGCGCCGATCGCTCCGGTCTGGACCTGCACCGCAGCGGCGGTGCCGTCCTCGCCCACGACCTGGACCGTGGCGTCGCCCGCCGCATCGGCCACCGCGGACGTCGGCACCACCGTGACGCCGGTCGATGCCGCGACGGTGATCTGCATCCGCGTCGCGGCTCCGATCCGGATGTCGAATCCGGGGTCCGGCACGGCGACCGTCACGGCGTAGGACTGCGACCACGCGTTGCCCGAGTTGACGGCGCTCACGCTCGACACGGAGCCCTCCACCACGTCGCCGGACGACGTCAGCGTGAGGGCGGCGGGCTGACCCACCGCGAGCAGCTGAACCTCGGTGAGGCTCACCGCCAGGGTGACGAGGTACGAGTTGTCGGCGACGATCGTGATCACGGCCTCGGTGTCGCCCGCGCTCACCGTGTCGTCGACGGCGAGACCCACGGCGACCACCTCGCCCGCGACCGGTGCGCTCAGCTGCGCGTGCTCGAGCTCCTGCTCGGCCACTGCCAGCGCGGCCTCTGCCGCGGTGATCTCCGCCTTGTCGGCAAGGATGTCCGCCGCCGTGGGCACGCTGTCCTCGACGCCCGCTCCGGCGCCGCCAGTGGCCGCGCCGGACCCACCGCTCGACGAGTCCGGGCCCTGAGCGCTCCCGCCCGAGGGCTGGTCGGAGGACGACTGGTCGCCGAATGACTGGTCGCCGGACGACTGGCCTCCCGCGCCGCCGTCCGCTCCGTCGGACTCTGGTCCCGCCGAGCCCAGGTCGCCGGAGCCGTCGCCACCGGATCCCGTGCCTCCCGAGTCGGGGGTCGTGGAGTCGCCGTCCGAGCCGTCCGACCCATCCGAGCCGGCTGCCGCGGCATCCGCGAGTGCCTGCTGGTACGCGGCGACCGCCTCATCGACGGCGGTCGCAAGGTCCATGAGCACGGCCTGGCCGGCAATCGAGGACGCGGATGCCTCGAGAGCCGCCTCGGTCGCCACCTGGCATGCCTCGAGAGCCGCTGCGAGGTCCGTCGCGGACGTGTCGCCGGTCCCCGACTCACCCGCGTCCTCCGCATCCCCGGTGCCGGCGTCCTCGGCGGCATCAGCGCCCGCCGCCGCCTCCGTGAACGCGGCACAGATGGTCTGGGCGTCCGTCGACGCCTGGTCGGCCTGGGCCAGCAGAGCCTGCGCGACGTCGTACTGCGTGAGCAGCGCCTCCTGGGCCGCCACGAGCGCCGCGCGGGCCTCCTCGACGGCATCCGTGGCGTCCGATGCGTCCGCGGTGACCGCCGACGCAGAGGACTCGCCCGTGTACACCGCGGCGACCACGAGCGTCGTCGTGGTCGTCTCCTCCGTCGAGTACGCCACGGTCGACGCGTTCGACGACGAGCTGCTCGATGTCTGCGCCTCGAGATCGTCGGCGAGCGTCTCCTCGGCATCCGCGAGGGCCTCCTCCGCCTGCGCGACGGCGTCCTCGAGGTCGCTCGTGTCCAGAGTCGCGAGCAGGTCCCCGGCGGCGACGGCGTCGCCCACCTCGACCTCCACCGACTCGACGGTGCCGCCCACCTGGAACCCGGCGTCGAACCGGCTGGCGGACTCGATCGCGCCGGTCGCGGTCAGCGTCTGCGTGACGTCGCCGGTCGCGACCGTCGCCGTGCGGTACGCGGCCGACGAGGATGACGCTCCCGTGAGCGCGCTCGCTGCGACGATGCCGCCGATCGCGACCGGCACGACGGCCAGCCGCCACCCCCATCGACGCGCGAGCGTCGTGGCCGCGGCCATCACTCGTCGCTCTCGGTCATGGAGTCCAGGTCGCCGGCGTCACCAGGGCCTCCCTCGCCGCCGAAGCCGCCCTGGCCGCCACGTCCCATGCCGCCGAAGCCGCCGACCGCGTAGCAGCCCTCGTCGCCAGCGCTCGACAGCGAGATCTCGGTCGCGTCGTAGCCGCCGGAGCCATCCTCCTCGCCTGCCGCGGTGAGGCACAGCCCCACCTGGACGTCGTCCGCGGTCGCGTCGACCGTGCCGGTGATGGTCGCGTCCTCGGCGAGCGCGACGACGGTCGTCTCGCCGTCAGCGTCCTCGACGGTCAGCTCGTCCGCGCCGACCGCCGTCACGGCGCCGGCGAGGATCTGGCCGAAGCCGCTTTCCGCGAAGCCGCCCTCGGGCATCTCGCCCTCGGGCATCTCGCCCCGGGGCATCTCCCCCTCGGGCATCTCCCCCTCCGGCATGGCGCCCTCCGGGCGCTCGCCGCCTTCCGGCAACTCGCCGCCTTCCGGCATCTCACCGCCAGGCATCTCACCCTCCGGCATCTGCCCGCCGAAGCCGCCGCCGAAGCCGAGCGAGCACGTGCCGTCCTCGTCCGCATCGGCCGTCGACACGGCGGTAGCGGTCTCATCGTCGCCGAGCGTCACCACCACGCACGTGCCCGCCTCGATGTCCTCGAGGGCGATCTCGACCTCCTGCGTGATCGCCGTGGCGTCCGTGAAGCGGACGGCGGTCTGCGAGTCGCCGTCCTGGACCTGCGCCACGCCGTCGGCGACGTAGGCGATCTCGCCGGTGATGCCGGACGGGCCGTCGAAGCCCTCGGGGGCCTGCGCGCCCTCCGCGCCGGCAGGGTCCTCGGCGGCGGCCGTGGTGTCGTCCACGGCGGCATCCTCGGTCTCTGCGGCCTCGCCCGCGGCGCATCCGGCCAGCAGACCGATGCCGCACAGGGCTGCGGCAAGGCGCACGGCGGCTCGCGTGCGGGTGGGGGTCGTGGTGCTCATGGTGGGGGTCCTCTCAGGATGAAGGGTCGGGGAAGCCGGGTCCGCGGCGGTCATTGGTCGCGCAGCGCGTCGATGGGAGCGAGGCGGGCGGCGCGGGCGGCCGGGTAGACGCCGAACACGGCGCCGATCCCGACGGCCACGACCACGGACACCACGAGCGCGAGGCCCGAGATCACGATCGTGGAGCCGAGCACGCTGGGCAGCGCGAGCGCGAGGCCGACGCCGATGATCACGCCCACGGCGCCGCCGCTGAGGCCCAGGATCATCGCCTCGATCAGGAACTGGTTGCGGATGTTCGCGGGGGCGGCGCCGAGCGCCTTGCGCAGGCCGATCTCACGCGTGCGCTCGGTGACGGAGACCAGCATGATGTTCATCACGCCGATGCCGCCGACGAGCAGCGCGAGTGCCGCGATGCCGGTGAGCAGCACCGTGAGCTTCTCGTACACGGAGGTCGCCGCGTCGATGAGCGAGTCCTGCACGTCGATCGTGAAGTCCGCGTCGTCGACGCTGGCGATGCCGTGCAGGTTGAGCAGCAGCGCCTGCGCCTCCTGCGAGGCCGCACTCAGCGCATCGGCGTCCGTCGCCTTGATGTAGATGGTCTGCACGGCCTCGCTCGCGCCCGAGCTGTCGAGGCTCTCGACCATGGTGGTCATGGGCACGACCGCGAGGTCGTCGAGCGACGTGTCGCCGGAGGATCCGGCCTCCGCCAGGACGCCGATGACCTCGTATTGCGTCCCGTCGATGGTGACGTCCTGACCCACGACCGCGGTCGACCCGAAGAGCTCCTCGGCGGTCTCCGCGCCCAGCACGATGACGTCCGCCGCGGCGGTCACGTCGTCGTCGGTGAAGAAGCTGCCGTACATCAGCTCGCGAGACCGCACGTCGACCCAGCTCACGGAGGTGCCGGTCGCGGTCGTGGTCCAGTTGCTCTCGCCGTACTCGAGCGACACGCTCGCGGTCTTCTCTGCGGCCACGGCTGCGGCGTCGGGGACGGCGATCTCCGATGCGAGCGCGTCCGCATCAGCCAGGGTCAGGGTCTCCGCGCTGCCGAAGCCGCCGCGCATGCCCGAGTCGTCGGTCGACGAGCCCGGGGACACGATCAGCAGGTCGGAGCCCAGCGACGCGATCTGGTCGCTGACGTCCTTCTGCGTGCCGAGCCCCAGCCCCACCGTCAGCACCACGGAGGCGATGCCCACGACGATGCCGAGCATGGTGAGCGCGGAGCGCATCTTGTGGGTGCGGATCGCACTCCACGAGCTGCCGAGCAGGTCTGCGGGCCTCACTTGGCGATCTCCGTTCCCGCACCGACGAACTGGCCGTCGGTCACGTTGTAGACGGTGCCGGCACGCGCAGCCACGTCGGACTCGTGGGTGATGAGGACGATGGTCGCGCCCTCCGCGTGGAGGTCGTCGATCATGCCCAGGACGTCAGCCGTCGAGTGAGAATCGAGGTTGCCCGTGGGCTCGTCGGCGAGCACGATCGCCGGCTCGGTGACGAGCGCGCGGGCGATCGCGACGCGCTGCTGCTGGCCCCCCGAGAGCTGGCCCGGGTGGTTGCGCGCCTTGTCGGCGAGTCCCACCCGGTCGAGCGCGCGCAGCGCCCGCTCGCGCCTCTCCGCCGGCGCGACGCCGGCGTACACGAGCGGCAGCTCGACGTTGCCGAGCGCGGTGAGGCTCGCGAGCAGGTGGAACTGCTGGAACACGAAGCCGATGCGGCGATTGCGTGCGGAGGCGAGCGCCACCTCATCCATGGTCGAGACGTCCTCGCCCGCCAGCACGTACTGGCCGGAGGTGAGCACGTCGAGGCACCCGAGGATGTTCATCAGGGTCGACTTGCCGGAGCCGGAGGGGCCCACGATCGCGACGTACTCGCCCGGGTAGATGCGGCAGTCGATGCCGCGCAGGGCCTCGAACTCGATGTCGCCGGTGTGATAGGTCTTCCGGGCGCCCGTGAGGGAGATCACGGGCTCGGGCATGGTCGGCACGGACATGGTCGTCTCGGTGCTGAGGGTGGAGGTCATGAGGGTCCTTGTCGTTCAGGAGCCGGCAGGCTGGTCAGGGTCGGAGCCGGGGCGTCAGTTGCCGGGCGCCTGGCCGCCGCCGGGCATCTCGCCGCCGAAGCCGCCACCCCCGCCGCCGGGGAACTCGCCGCCGGGGAACTCACCACCCTGCATGAAGTCCTCGAAGTCGCCGGTTCCCGAGCCCTCCGCCGCGGTCACGACCGTGACCTCGAGCTGCTCGCCCTCGGTCAGCCCGTCGATGATCTCGGTGTAGCTGCCGATAGTCTCGCCTGTCGTGACCTCGCGCTCCTCGGTGGCGCCCGCATCGTCGACGACCGTGACGGTCGACACCTCATCCGCGGTGGTGATGGCGTTGGTCGGGACCGCGAGCACGTCCGTGCGGCGCAGCGTCACGATCGAGGCCTCGACCGAGGTGCCCTCGTACAGCCCCTCGACGGTGCCGGTGACGAGGAGGTCGACCGCGTAGGTCGCGCTGCCTCCGGTGGTCGTGGGCAGGTTCGCGATCTCGGTGACGACGCCGAAGAACTCGCCGTCGTAGTCGTCTGCGGTGAAGGTGACCTGGTCCCCTTCGGCGATCTGCGCGACCTCGGCCTCGCTCAGGCTCACCGCGACCGTCCATTCGTCCTCGCCCACGATGGTGACCCCGCTGGACGTGGTCGTGGTGCCGCCCGCGCCCGCATCGGCGCCGGCGGAGCCGCCCGAGCCCGAGGACACGACGTCGCCCACCGCGTACGGCTGTGCAGTGACGAGTCCGCCGATGTCCGCGACGAGCACGGCGTCGTCCATGGCCTCCTCGGCGTCCGCCACTGACTCCTCGAGCACCTCGACGCGAGCCTCGGCGGACGCGATCTGCGCGTCGGAGGTGTCCGAGCCGTCGGCGTCGTCCTCGAGGTTGGACAGCGTGGCCTCCGCCTGCGCGAGCTCGGACTCCGCAGAGCGCAGCGCCGCCGTGAGCTGCAGCGTGTCGATCTCGGCGATCGGGTCGCCCTCGGCGACGGTGTCGCCCGCCTCGACGTAGACGTCGGTGACGGTCCCCGCGGCCTCGAACGCGAGCGCGGAGCTGGACACCGCGGCGAGCGTGCCGGAGACCGAGACGGACTCCTCGAGCGTCTCGAGGCCGACGGTCAGGGTCTGCGTACCGCCCTCACCGGCGCCCGGGGCGCCCTGGGCGAGGACCTCGCCTGCGGGGTCGGCGCTCGGGCCCCAGAGGATCATCCCGCCCACGCCGAGGCTGGCCCCGGCGACGAGGGCGATCGCAGGAGTGCCCCACGCGCGAAGGCGCGAGGGCCGAGAAGTGGAGTCGGGCATCGTCCGTCCTGTCCATCGAGAACTGCTGTCGCGATGAGGCTATGGACGGATTCTGGGAGAACGCTGGGAAACGGCTGGGACTTCTCCCGGCCGATGCGCGGGCGGGTGTCGCAGCGACGTCCCGGGCTCGGGCGAGCCGGCTACGCGGCCGGGCCGACTCGGACGCTGACGCGCTCGCGAGAGGCGAGCTCGGCGGCCAGCCCGACGACCTCATCGGCGGTCACGGCACGCACCTGATCGAGCGATTCGCCGATGGACCACAGCTCGCCGAACACCAGCTCGGCCTTGCCCAGCCTCGACATGCGCGAGTAGCTGTCCTCGAGCCTCAGCACCGTGGTGCCGGCGATCTGGCCCTTCGCCTTGTCGAGCTCCTCGTCCGTCACCCCTGACGCGAGGCGCTCGAGCTCGGCGCCGAGCAGTCGCTCGACCTCGGCGGCGTTGGCCGGGTTGCACGCGGCGTACATGCCCCAGATCCCCGTCTCCGCGCTCGGCGCGCCGAACGAGTACACCGCATACGTGAGGCCGCGCTTCTCGCGGATCTCCTGGAACAGCCGCGACGACATCCCGCCGCCCAGGATCGCGTTCATCACGGCCAGCGTCGAGCGCCGCTCGTCGGTGGCGCGGTACCCCCGCGTGCCGAGCATCACGTGCGCCTGCTCCAGATCGCGGGCGATCCTCACCTCGGGCAGCACCGCCGCGTCGAGCGCGGCCAAGGGGTCGCGGCGCCCGACCGGCGCCCTCTCCCCCGTGAGGTCCCAGCCGCCGGCGGCCAGCGCATCGGCCACCAGTGCGCACACCGTCTCGTGGTGCACGTTGCCCGCCGCCGTCACGATCAGGCCCGCCGGGCCGTAGTGCTCGCGATAGTGCTCCCAGACCGCATCCCTGGTCACCGAGCGGATGATGTCCGGGGTGCCGCCGATGGGCCTGCCCAGCGGGTGTCCGTTCAGCACCGCCTCGGTGAAGCGCTCGTGCGCGACGTCGCCGGGGTCGTCCTCCGCCATCGCGAGCTCCTCGAGGATCACGCCGCGTTCCATGTCGAAATCGGCCTGATCGAGGGTCGCCGAGGTCACCATGTCGAGGATCACGTCCACCGCGAGAGGCAGATCGGTGTCGATGGTGCGCGCGTAGTAGCAGGTGTACTCCTTGCCGGTCATCGCGTTGGACTCCCCGCCCACGCGGTCGAAGGCCTCGGCGATGTCAAGCGCGCTGCGCCGCCGCGTGCCCTTGAACAGCAGGTGCTCGAGGAAGTGGGTCGAGCCGGCGTGCTCGGGCGTCTCGTCGCGGCTGCCCACGCCCACCCAGGCCCCGAACGTGGCGGAGCGCATCCCGGGGATGTGCTCGGTGAGCACGCGCACCCCGCCGGGCAGTACCGAGCGCTGGATGACTGCGCCGGCGTCCTGCTCGACGGTGAGGTGCGCACCGATCGCGGACGCGGGAACCAGCGGAAGAGCGTGAGGCATGCCTGCGAGCCTAACCCGGCGCGCCCGGGCTCGTACGCCACCCGGCAGCCGTGCCGGAGAGCGGCGGTGCATCCACGGATCCGGCCACGCACCTCCGACCCGCGCGGGAGACGCACGACCGATGCACCAACCTGACCACCGAACTCCGACGGCCGATGCGCGGCTCCCCGCACCCGCACGCGACCCGGCCACCGCATCGGCCCTGCGCCCCCAGCGCGTACCGGTCCCACGTATGAATCCGGAGATCGTACGTGGAACCGCGCACGCGCGGGCCGATCTCACGCAAGCCCCGCCCGTGGATGCGTGAGAACGGCCCGGCCGGAGACGGCTCTCCTGCCCGGACATGCCACGAGGGCGGCCCCAGCGCCGGAATCCTCCAGCGCCAGGACCGCCCTCGTGAGCGTCAGGTCAGGCGATTACTCGCCGGCCTCGGCAGACTCCTCGGACTTGTCCTCGACGACGCCCAGCGACAGCTTGCCGCGCGGGTCGACCTCGTTGATCTCGACCTGGATCTTCTGACCGACGGACAGGACGTCCTCGACGTTCTCGACGCGCTTGCCGCCCACCAGCTTGCGGATCTGCGAGATGTGGAGCAGACCGTCCTTGCCGGGCGAGAGCGAGATGAACGCGCCGAACGCGACCGTCTTGACGACGGTGCCCACGAAGCGCTCGCCCACCTCGGGCACGTGCGGGTTGGCGATCGCGTTGATCGCGGTCCGCGCGGCCTCGGCCGACTCGCCGTTGTCGGCGCCAATAAATACCGTGCCGTCGTCCTCGATCGAGATGTCGGCGCCGGTGTCGTCCTGGATCTGGTTGATCATCTTGCCCTTGGGGCCAATGACCTCGCCGATCTTGTCCACGGGCACGCGCACGGTGATGATGCGCGGAGCCGTGGGGCTCATCTCGTCGGGCTCGGAGATGGCCTGCTCCATGACGCCCAGGATGTGCAGACGCGCGTCCTTGGCCTGGCCCAGCGCACCGGCGAGCACCGAGGCGGGGATGCCGTCGAGCTTGGTGTCGAGCTGGATAGCGGTGACGAACTCGGAGGTTCCGGCGACCTTGAAGTCCATGTCGCCGAACGCGTCCTCCGCGCCCAGGATGTCGGTCAGCGCCGCGTAGCGGGTCTCGCCGTCGACGGTGTCGGACACGAGGCCCATCGCGATGCCGGCGACGGGGGCCTTGAGCGGCACGCCCGCGTTGAGCATGGCGAGCGTCGAGGCGCACACCGAGCCCATCGAGGTCGAGCCGTTCGAGCCCAGCGCCTCGGACACCTGGCGGATCGCGTACGGGAAGTCCTCACGCGACGGCAGCACCGGCACCAGGGCACGCTCGGCGAGCGCACCGTGGCCGATCTCGCGGCGCTTCGGGGAGCCCACGCGACCGGTCTCGCCCGTGGAGAAGGGCGGGAAGTTGTAGTGGTGCATGTAGCGCTTCTTCGTCTCCGGGTTGAAGGAGTCGATCTGCTGCTCCATCTTGAGCATGTTGAGCGTGGTGATGCCCATGATCTGGGTCTCGCCGCGCTCGAAGATCGCGGAGCCGTGCACGCGCGGGATGGGGCCGACCTCTGCCGAGAGCGGGCGGATGTCCGCCAGCCCACGACCGTCGATGCGGACGCCGTCCTTGAGGATGCGCTGACGGATGGTCTGCTTGGTCACCGAGCGGATCGCAGCGGACACCTCCTTCTCGCGGCCCTCGAACTGCCCGGCGAAGTGCTCGAGAGCGCCCGCCTTGATCTCGTCGAGACGGTTCTCGCGGGTCTGCTTGTCCGCGATCTGCAGCGCCTCGGTGAGGTCGCCGGCCACGTGCGGCTCGACGGCGGCGAAGACGTCGTCCTCGTAGTCGAGGAAGCGCGGGAACTCGACGGTCTCCTTGGCTGCCTTGTCGGCCAGCTCCTGCTGGGCGACGCACAGCGCGCGGATGAAGGGCTTGGCGGCCTCGAGGCCCTCGGCCACGACCTCCTCGGTGGGCGCCTGGGCACCCTCCGAGACGAGCGTGAAGGCGTCGTCCGTGGCCTCGGCCTCGACCATCATGATCGCGACGTCGTCACCGACGATGCGGCCGGCGACGACCATGTCGAACACCGCGCGCTCCTTGTCGGAGTACTTGGGGAAGCACACCCACTGGCCGTCGACGAGCGCGATGCGCACGCCGCCGATGGGGCCGGAGAACGGCAGGCCGGACAGCTGCGTCGACATGGACGCGGCGTTGATCGCGAGCGTGTCGTAGGCGTCGTCCGGGTGGATCGCGAGGACGTCGATGACGACCTGGACCTCGTTGCGCAGGCCCGACACGAAGGACGGGCGCAGCGGGCGGTCGATCAGACGGCAGGTGAGGATCGCGTCGGTCGAGGGACGGCCCTCGCGACGGAAGAACGAGCCGGGGATCTTGCCGGCGGCGTACGAACGCTCCTCGACGTCCACCGTCAGGGGGAAGAAGTCGAAGCCCTCGCGGGGGTGCTTGCCGGCCGTGGTGGCGGACAGCAGCATCGTCTCGCCATCGAGGTAGGCCGCGGCGGAACCGGCGGCCTGCTTGGCCAGGCGGCCGGTCTCGAAGCGGACGGTGCGGGTGCCGAACGAACCATTGTCGATGGTCGCCTCGGCGAACTGAATCTCGGGTCCTTCCATGTGGAAGTCGCTCCGTTTCTTTCGGAGCAGGCCAGGCCGAACTCAAGGGGCGTCAGATGCCTCACTGATCGTCAGTCGACATGCTCAGAATCGCGCGCCTCAAGACTTGAGGGGATTCTGCCCATCTCCACCGAGGATCAGCGTCCAGCTGGCCTGCCAGGTGTATGAAGTTGGGCGCCGCCATGAAAGGCGGGCCACATCAATGCTACCAGTGAGGGCCGATGCGGGCGTCGGGTTCCGCTGTCGGCGAGTCCTGGTGGGGAAAGCGAAAGGCCCGGCCGCTCCACCTCGATCGAGGGAGCAGCCGGGCCGAGCGCACCGGGCGCGTCTTAGCGACGCAGGCCCAGGCGCTCAATCAGCGAGCGGTAACGCTCGATGTCGACACGCTGGAGGTAGTTCAGCAGGTTGCGGCGCTGACCGACCAGCAGGAGGAGGCCACGACGCGAGTGGTGGTCGTGCTTGTGCTCCTTGAGGTGCTCGGTGAGGTCGGTGATGCGCTGCGTGAGGAGCGCGACCTGAACCTCGGGCGAACCGGTGTCACCCTCCGACGTGGCGTACTCGGTCATGATGGACTTCTTGGTGGCTGCGTCAAGAGGCACGGCTCACTCCTTCTTGTCTCGTTGCGCGGCGCACCCGGGCATGTTCTCCGGGGCACTGGGATCCGCGGCCGTTTCACGGCGACGGTCAATCATACAGGACGCGCGGGCCGGAGCGCCACGCTGTCTCGGGACGCCTTCGCGCGACGCTCGCCGGCCCGCGGAGCCGACGTCAGTAGCGGTCGAGGTGCGGCCGCTGGGGGTCGGGAAGCACCGATCCCGCGGTGTCGTCCCACGCGGCCTTCCAGCGCCCGTCCTCGATCGCGGCGTCGAGAACGTCGTTGATCCACTCGCGGAACTCGTCGTCGCCGTGAGCGATGCCCACGCCGTAGGGCTCGGAGGTGAAGTTGCCGCCCACGAGGCGGAAGGCTCCGTCGGACTCTGCGGCATAGCCCGCGAGGATCACGTCATCCGTGGTGACCACGTCGACGATGCCCTCGCTCAGGGCGTCCACGCACGAGCTGTAGTCGGGATAGAGCGCGAGGTTGGCCTCGGGGGCGAGGCTCTGCACCGTCCTCGAGGCGGTCGATCCCGCGACCGAGCAGACCTGCTTGCCCGCGAGGTCGGCGACGGACGCGATGCTCGCGTCGTCGGTCCGCGACAGCAGCGACTGGCCCGCGACGTAGTACGGACCGGAGAACGCCACCGTCTCCTTGCGCTCGCTCGACATCGTGTAGGTGGCGACGATGATGTCCACCTCACCACCGGCGAGCATGGACTCGCGCTCGCCGGAGACCGCCTCGACCCAGGCGATGCCGTCCTCGGTGACGCCCAGCTCGGTTGCGATGATCCGCGCGATCTCCGTGTCGAACCCCTGGGGCACGCCCGCAGCGTCGATCTCGCCGAAGAGCGGCTGGTCGTACTTCACCCCCACCGTGATGGTCTCGGCATCGCTGATGCGCGCCATGGTGGAACCGGCGGGGAACTCTTCGCTCGAGCACCCGGCGAGCACAGCGCTCAGCACCGCGATGCCCAGCGCAGCCAGCACCCGGCTCCGGATCGTCGACCTCATGCGACCCCTCTCCCTCGGGCACGACAGTAGCGAAGTCGGGCCAGCGCGGACAGGGGCGCGCGGGAAGGCTCGTGACTCAGGGCCCGGGGACTCCACCCGTGCCGCGGCCCGTGTTCGCCGTGTAGCGCGCCGCCTCGGCACCGCCCTCAGGCATCGGATCGCCGCCGTCGTTCTTCTTCGCAGCGCCAGGCGACCGGCGCATCCGGCCCTCGAGCCACACCGCGAGCCGCGAGACCGCGACGTTGATGAGGATGTAGGTGAGCGCACCCACGAGGAACAGCGGGATCAGGTACCGATCGCCAAAGAAGTCGCGGTTGAGCTTGACGACGCGGAGCAGCTCGTCGTACGCCACGATGTAGCCCAGCGCGGTGTCCTTGAGCAGCACCACCATCTGGCTGATGAGCGCGGGCAGCATGATCCGGACCGCCTGCGGCAGCTCGATCAGCAACGTGGTGCGCATCATCGACAGGCCGATGCTGAGTCCGGCCTCGCGTTGCCCCTTGGGCAGCGCCGCGAGCCCCGCGCGGAGGATCTCCGCGACCACGGCGGCGTTGTAGACCACCAGGCCGAACACCACCGACCACAGCGGCGACCAGCCGAAGAAGAGCTTCGCGAGGAACATCAGCATCAGCACCGGCAAGCCGCGCGCGAGCTCCGTCACGACGGCCGACGAGCCAGTCACGAGACGCCTGCGGGCACCGCGGCGAACGATCGCGACGGTCGCGCCGATCGCGAGCGCGATGGGCGCGGCGATGGCCGCAGCCTTGAGCGTGTTCCCCACGCCTCGCGCCAACGACATCCACACGTCGCCCGCGGTCTGGTTCTTGGGCGGGTCCCACAGGACCTCCCAGCGATCGTCGAAGATCCCGCGCTCGTACCAGGCGTAGATGATCCACGCCGCGATGGCGATGAAGACCGCGGTGAAGACCACGTTGAGGATGGCGTCCAGGCGCTTCGCGCGGGGTCCCGGCGCGTCGTAGAGGACGGATGCTTCTGCACTCATCGCGCGAACGCCACCTTCCGCTCGACCTGCCCGGCGAGAACGCCGAGCGGGATGGTGATGATCAGGTACATCAGCGCGATGCCGAAGAAGATCCACAGCCCGTCAGTGGGGTTGGACGTCATGAGCGTGCGCTGCACGGTGACCAGCTCGACGTAGGCGAATCCCGCCGCGACCGAGGTGTTCTTGGTCAGCGCGATCAGCACGGAGATCAGCGGCGGAATGGCGGTGCGCCAGGCCTGGGGAAGCACCACCTGGCTGAGGGACTGGCCGAACGTGAGGCCGATGCTGCGGGCCGCCTCGGCCTGGCCGATGCCCACGGAGTTCACGCCTGAGCGCAGCGCCTCGCACACGAAAGAACTCGTGTACAGGGTGAGGGCAGTGACCGCCGGCCAGAACCCCAGCGACGGGAACAGCAGCCCGATCGACGGCGCCACGAACACCCAGAAGAAGAACATCAGCGTCAGCGGGGTGTTGCGGACCACCTCGACGTACAGCGTGCCGAACGTGCGCAGCGGGCCCACCGGCGAGACGCGCATCGTCGCGAGCACGGTGCCCAGGATCAGGGCGAGCACTCCCGACACGGCCGTGAGCGACACCGTGCCGAGGAAACCACCCCACACGGCGCCGAACTCCTCGATGAACGTGTCCATGCTCTCCCCTGCTGAACGGTGTCACCGCGATTGCGGCCCCTCCGGTGGGAGGGGCCGCAATGCGATGGGTCAGCCGACCTCGTAGCGGTCGACGCTGGGAGCCTCGGGCTCCGGGAGGACCGTGCCTGCGGTCGCGTTCCACGCGTCGAGCCAGCGGCCGTCGTCGAAGATCTCCTCGAGAACGTCGTTGATCCAGTCGCGGAACTCGTCGTCCTCGCGGGTCAGGCCGATGCCGTAGGGCTCCTCGGTGAAGGGCTCGCCCACCACCTGGAACTCGCCGTCGGACTCCGCGACGTAGCCGGCGAGGATGACGTTGTCAGTGGTGACCACGTCGACCTGTCCGTTCCGCAGCGGCTCGAGGCAGTCGGTGTAGGCGTCGAACAGCGACAGCTCAGCATCCGGGTAGTTGTCCATGATGTTCTGAGCGGGCGTCGAACCGGTCACCGAGCACACGTTCTTGCCGGCGAGGTCGTCGGGCGACTCGATGTCCGTGGTCTCCGTCAGCGTCATGAGCGCCTGACCAGCGTTGTAGTACGGGCCGGCGAAGCTGATGAGCTCCTTGCGGTCATCGTTGATCGTGTACGTCGCGACCACGATGTCGACGGTGCCGTCCTGGATGAAGGGCTCGCGGTTCGCGGAGACGGTCTCGACCCACTCGATGCTGCCCTCGTCGATGCCGAGCTCGGACGCGATGATCTTGCCGATCTCGACGTCGAAGCCCTCCGGGTCTCCGCTCGGGGCGAGCAGGCCGAACAGCGGCTGGTCGAACTTGGTGCCGATGGTGATCGATCCAGCCTCGGCGAGCGCCGCCATGGTCGAGCCCTCGGGGAAGTCTCCTGCCGAGACGTCCTCGCCTCCGCCGTCGTCTCCCGACGAGCACGCCGCGAGAGCGATCGCCGCGGCCGCGCCCAGCGCTGCCACCTTGGTCTTCGTGAACATGTTCTCTCCTCTCCTTGGCCCTCAGGGGTGGTGAGGGCCCTCTCCGCACTCAGTGCGTCAAGATCTTCGACAGGAAGTCCTTGGCCCTGTCCGACTGGGGGTTCGTGAAGAATTCCTCGGGCGTCGCCTCCTCATGGATGCGGCCGTCGGCCATGAACACCACTCGATTCGCGGCCTTGCGCGCGAACCCCATTTCGTGGGTGACCACGATCATCGTCATGCCCTCCTGCGCCAGCGTGGTCATGACGTCGAGGACCTCGTTGATCATCTCGGGGTCCAGCGCCGAGGTGGGCTCGTCGAACAGCATCACCTTGGGCTTCATCGCGAGCGAGCGAGCGATCGCGACGCGCTGCTGCTGGCCTCCCGAGAGCGCTGCGGGGTACTTGTCGGCCTGATTGGCCACCCCGACCCGCTCGAGCAGCGCCATGGCCTCGTCGCGCGCCTGAGCCTTCGGCGTCTTGCGCACCTTGATGGGGCCGAGCGTGACGTTCTCGAGGATGGTCTTGTGCGCGAAGAGGTTGAACGACTGGAACACCATGCCCACGTCCGAGCGGAGCATCGCGAGCGGCTTGCCCTCCTCCGGCAGCGCGACGCCGTCGATCGAGATGGTCCCGGTGTCGATGGTCTCGAGCCGGTTGATGGCGCGGCACAGGGTCGACTTTCCCGAGCCGGAGGGGCCGATGACGATGACCACCTCGCCGCGCGCGACGGACAGATTGATGTCGTTCAGGACGTGCAGGTCACCGAAGTGCTTGTTGACCTGATCGAGCACGACCAGCGGTCCGTTACCAGCACCGACGTCCGGCGAGGAAAGTGCGTCCATTCCCCGACAATAGCCGGATTCGTGCGCGAGTAGTCCGTTTTAATCGAGTTGTAACACGTCGCGGCACCACGCCACGTCAGCGTTCAGCGCCTCGATGAGCGCGTCGAGCGATCCGAAGTCGAGCATAGGCCTGCGCCACTGGACGAGGTCCAGCGAGACCTCCGCGCCGTACAGGTCGATCCCCTCGCGGTCGATCGCGAACCCCTCGATGCGCAGACCCTCGACGCCCACGGTGTAGTTGAAGCCGATCGATATGGCGGTGTCCATCGGCTGCCCGACCAGTGCGGCGGCGCGCTCATTGTCGCGTGCGTCGAGCACGGTCATGCGACCCGCGAAGACCCCGTGTCGCGGGATCATCCCGGCCGTCGGCTCAAGGTTGGCCGTGGGAAAGCCGATCTGCCGCCCGAGCTTGTCCCCGTCGACCACGATGCCCCGCACGCGATGCGGGCGTCCCAGCACGTCGGCGGCGTCGAGCATGCGACCGTCCTCGAGGAGCTCGCGCACCCACGTCGAGGACCAGCGCCGGCCCGACTCCGAGACGGCGCACGCGTCATCGACGACCGTGGTCTCGAAGCCCATCGCGGTCCCGAGGGCCTGCATCGTGGCGACATCCCCGGCGTTGCCCCTCCCGAACTTGGTGTCCGCACCGATCACGACCTCGCGCGCCCCGAGCCCGTCGACGAGCCAGCGCCGCACGAACTCCTGCGGCGTCTGCTGCGCGAACTCCAGGGTGTAGTCGACGACGATCGTGCCGGCGAGGCCCGTGGCCGCGAGACGGTCGAGCTTGTCGTGGAGGCCGGTGATCAGCTCCGGAGGGTGCTCGGGGTCGTGGACGGCTTTGGGGTGAGGCTCGAACGTCATCGCTACGGGCGCGAGCCCTGCCGCGCGGGCATCGTCGACCATGCGCGTGAGGACCGCCTGGTGCCCGCGGTGCACGCCGTCGAAGTTGCCGAGCGTCACCGCGGTGGGTCCGAGGTCCGCCGGCACGTCGGCGAGAGAACGCCAGATCTGCATGCCGCCCATCATGCCCCAGCGTTCGCGGGACGGAACACGACGGCCGGGCGCAGGCCGCCCTTGCCTCGCTGCACCACGGCGACCAGGTCTCCGTCCTCCGCGAGCGCCGCGACGGGCCCCTCGGGGAGGCCCGATGCGGTGGCCGGCTCGATCGCCTGGCCGTACCCGAGCGCGGTGGCCTCGCGGTCGGTGAGCTGGAACGACGGCAGGACGGCCGATGCGGCCTCGCCCAGGGGGACGCGCGGCACCTCTCCGCCGGCGTCGACGAGCGCCCCGAGCTCGTCGAGAGTCACGGCGTCGTCGAGGGTCAGACCGCCCACCCGGGTACGCCGCAGCGCCGTCAGGTGGCCGCCGACGCTCGCTCCGTCGACGGCGAGAGCGGCGCCGAGGTCGCGCGCGAGCGCGCGCACGTAGGTGCCCGAGGACACGGTGACGCGAACATCCAGGTCGACCCGCGCATCGGCCCTGCGCACGTCCAGCACGGCGAACTCGCTCACCGTGACCGGACGCGCGGCGAGCTCGACGGCCTCGCCGTCGCGCGCCCGCTTGTACGAGCGCACGCCGTCGACCTTGATCGCGCTGACGGAACTTGGCACCTGCTGGATGTCACCGGTGAGCTCGGCCACCGCATCGGCGATCGCCTCATCCGTGACCGACGAGGCGTCCACGGTGGCCGTGACCTCGCCCTCGGCGTCGTCCGTGACCGTCGACTCCCCGAGCCGAATGGTCGCGGTGTACTGCTTGTCGTGCCCGACGATGTAGGTGAGCAGCCGCGTGGCACGCCCGATGCCGATCACGAGCACGCCGGTGGCCATGGGGTCGAGCGTGCCCGCGTGGCCCACCTTGCGGGTGTGCGCGAGCCGCCGCATGCGGCCCACGACGTCGTGCGACGTCCAGCCGGCGGGCTTGTCGACGACCACGAGCCCGGGGACGGGCTCGGGCTTAGGCGTCCTCGCCATCGGACTCGTCCTTGTGGCGGTACGGGTCCTCGTCGCCGGCGTACGTGGCGTTCTCGCGCAGACGGCGCAGCTCCTCGTCGCGCTGCTGAGCCTCGTGCAGCGCCTTGTCCAGGCTCGCCGCGGTCTCCGGGACCGCGTCGAGGTGGAACTCGAGGGTGGGCGTGAGCCGGATGCCCAGCTCACGCCCCACGAGCGAGCGCAGGCGCCCCTTGGCCGAGGTGAGGGCGGCGGCCGTGGCCGCGCGCTCCTCCTCCCCGCCGTACACGGTGTAGAACACGGACGCCTGCTGCAGGTCGCCGGTGACGCGGACGTCGGTCACCGTGACGAACCCCAGACGAGGGTCCTTGATCTCCGTCTCCAGCGCGCGGGCCACCAGCTTCTTGATGGTGCCCGCGAGCCGCAGGGCGCGTGCGCTGTCCGCCATGACTACCTCGGAATCTCCACCATCTCGAACGTCTCGATGATGTCACCGACCTGGATGTCGTTGAACTTGCCCAGGCCGATGCCGCACTCGTAGCCGTCCTTGACCTCGGTGACGTCGTCCTTGAAGCGACGCAGGGTGTCGATCGTCGGCTCGCCGATGACGACGCCCTCGCGGACCACCTTCGCCTTGGCGTTGCGGGTGATCGTGCCGGTGCGCACGATGCAGCCCGCGATGTTGCCGAACTTGGACGAGCGGAAGATCTCCTGGATCTCCGCGCCACCGACCTGCTTCTCCTCGAACTCCGGCTTGAGCATGCCCTTGAGCGACGCCTCGACGTCCTCGATGGCCCGGTAGATGACCGAGTAGAAGCGCATGTCCACGCCCTCGCGGTCGGCGAGGTCCTGGACGCGCTCCGCAGGACGGACGTTGAAGCCCAGGATGATCGCGTTGTCGACCGTCGCCAGGTTCACGTCGTTCTGCGTCACGGCACCCACACCGCGGTGGATGATCCGCAGGTCGACCTCGTCGCCCACATCGATCTGGAGCAGCGCGTCCTCGAGCGCCTCGACGGCACCGGAGACGTCACCCTTGATGATGAGGTTGAGGGTGTCGACCTTGCCCTCCTCGATGGCCTTCGTGAAGTCCTCGAGGCTGATGCGCTTGCGACGCTTGGCGAGCTGAGCGGCTCGCTCGGCTGCCTCGCGCTTCTCCGCGATCTGGCGTGCGGTGCGGTCGTCCTCGGCCACCAGGAAGGTGTCGCCCGCGCCAGGCACGGACGTGAGGCCGATGACCAGGACCGGGCGAGCGGGCGTGGCCTCGTCGACCGGCTGGTCGTGCTCGTCGAACATCGCGCGCACACGGCCGTGGGCCGTGCCGGCGACGATCGAGTCGCCCACGCGCAGGGTTCCCGAGTTGACCAGGACGGTCGCGACGGCGCCGCGGCCCTTGTCGAGGTGCGCCTCGACGGCCACACCGCGCGCGTCCTTGTCCGGGTTCGCGCGCAGGTCCAGGCCCGCGTCTGCGGTCAGCAGCACGGCCTCGAGGAGGTCCTCGATGCCCTGGTTCTTGAGCGCGGAGACGTTGACGAACATCGTGTCGCCGCCCCACTCCTCGTCGACCAGGTTGTACTCGGTGAGCTGCTGGCGGATCTTGTCGGGGTTGGCCCCCTCCTTGTCCACCTTGTTGACCGCGACCACGATCGGCACGTTGGCCGCCTGGGCGTGGTTGAGCGCCTCGATGGTCTGCGGCATCACGCCGTCGTCCGCCGCGACCACGAGGATCGCGATGTCGGTGACCTGCGCACCACGGGCGCGCATGGCGGTGAACGCCTCGTGACCCGGGGTATCGATGAACGTGATGGCGCGCGTCTGGCCGTCGTGCTCGTGATGCACCTGGTACGCGCCGATGTGCTGGGTGATGCCGCCGGCCTCGCCGGAGATGACGTCCGCCTTGCGGATCGAGTCCAGCAGGCGCGTCTTTCCGTGGTCGACGTGACCCATGACGGTGACCACCGGAGGACGCGCCTCGAGGTCCTCGTCAGTCTCGGCCTCGAGCTCGGCGTCGAGGTCGATGTTGAAGTCCTCGAGCAGCTCCTTGTCCTCGTCCTCGGGGGACACGATCTGGATCTTGTAGCCCAGCTCGGCACCCAGCGTCTCGAACGTGTCCTCGTCCAGGGACTGCGTGGCCGTGGCCATCTCGCCCAGGTGGAACAGGACCGTCACGAGCGACGCCGGGTTGACGTCGATCTTCTCGGCGAAGTCCGTCAGCGTCGCGCCGCGGCGCAGACGGAGCAGCGTCTCTCCATCACCGCGAGGGATCTGGACGCCGCCAATGGCCGGCGCCTGCTGCTGCTCGTACTCGGCCCGCTTGGCCCGCTTCGACTTCCGCGAGCGGGCGGGCTTGCCACCCTGGCGTCCGAATGCGCCGGCCGTGCCGCCGCCGCGTCCACGACCACCAGGCGCCGGACGGCCACCGGGGCCGCCGAAGCCGCCGGGGCCACCGGGACCGCGACCGCCGGGACCGCCGGGTCCACGACCGCCGGGGCCGCCGCGACCTGCCGGGGCACCGGGGCCGCCGGGCGTGCGGTTGGGCATCTGACCCGGCGTGGGGCGCGGTCCGCGACCCGGGCCACCGGCACCGCCGGGACCACCGGGTCCACGACCGCCAGGCGTGCCGGGACGACCGCCGGGACGCTGGGTCTGGAACGGGTTGTTGCCGCCGGGACGCGGGCGCGGGCGGGGGCCGGCGCTGCGGTCCGAGAACGGGTTGTTGCCGCCGGGACGCGGGCGCGGCTTGGGCATGTCCGCGGGCGAGGGGCCTCCGGCCGCTGCAGGAGCGGCGGGCGCGTCCGTGGCAGGGGCCTGCTCGGCCGATGCGGCGGCGGGCTTCGCCTCCGGAGCGGAGGGAGCCGCCTCCTCGGCGGGAGCGGGGGGCTTGGGTCCGGGCTTGGGTCCCGGCTTCGCCGCGGGCTTGGCTGCGGGCTTCGCGGCAGGCTTGGCAGCCGTCTTCGCGGCGGGCTTCGCCGCAGACGTGGCCGCGTCGCCCGACTCCGCGGGGAACGCTTCGCGCGCCTTGCGCACGACGGGCGCCTCGAGAGCGGAGGACGCTCCCTTGACGTACTCGCCGAGCTCGTTCAGCTTGGCGATCAGATCCTTGCTCGAGACTCCGAGCTCTTTCGCGATCTCATGAACGCGGGGCTTTGCCACAATTCTCCTGTCTCGGTCCGACCGAGGCAGGGTCGAACCATCGTTACGAGTGGGTACTCATCGTGAGGTACTCATCGGTCGCTCATGGGCTTTCATCCCTTGACTTCGATGGCGGACGTGGCGGTCTCGGTGCTCGCGTGCCCGGGAAGGGCCACACCGGACGCATCGGCGCCAGGAGAGCGCAATGCCCTCCCGATGCTCGAACGACGCAGTGCCAGCGCGAGACAGTCGGAGTCGGGATGCAGCCACGCACCCCGTCCCGGAAGCTCCTTGCGCTCGTCGACGACCACCCGGTCGCCGTCCAGCGCGAGTCGCACCAAGACCGACCGAGACGCCTGGCGGCGGCATCCCACACACGTGCGCACAGGTCCGTGCGAACGCGCGTCGATGTCACCGGAAGGCGAACTCGGCTCCATCAGTCTAACGGTTCCGCGGCTCGGCTAGGGACGCGGGGGCTCGGCGCGCCCGGGAACATCGGGCGCCTCATCCGATCGGATGTCGATGCGCCATCCGGTGAGCCGCGCGGCGAGGCGGGCGTTCTGGCCCTCCTTGCCGATCGCGAGCGACAGGTGGAAGTCCGGGACCACCACGCGAGCCGCGCGGGCCTCCTCGTCGACCACGGTCACGGAGACCACTCGCGACGGCGACAACGCGTTGCCCACGAAGGTCGCGGGGTCCTCGTCCCAGTCGACGATGTCGATCTTCTCGCCGTGGAGCTCACTCATCACCGCGCGCACCCGGGAGCCCATGGGGCCGATGCAGGCTCCCTTGGCGTTCACGCCCGGCTCGGTCGCGCGCACCGCCATCTTGGTGCGGTGGCCGGCCTCCCGAGCGAGGCTCATGATCTCGACCGTGCCGTCCGCGATCTCAGGCACCTCGAGCTCGAACAGCTTGCGCACCAGGCCGGGATGCGTGCGGGACAAGGTGATGGACGGACCCTTCTGGCCCCGCGTGACCTCCAGGACGTAGCCGCGCAGGCGCTGGCCGTGCTCGTAGGACTCGGTGGGCACCTGCTCGTGGGGAGGCAGCAGCGCCTCCGTCTCGCCGATGTCGACGTGGACGTTCCGGGGGTCCGCGCTCTGCTGGATGATCCCGGAGACGATCTGCCCCTCCTTGCCCGCGTACTGACCCAGGACCGCGTCGTCGCCCACCTGGCGCATGCGCTGAACGATCACCTGTCGCGCCGTGGCCGTGGCGATCCGACCGAAGTTCTCCGGGGTGTCGTCGAACTCCGGCTGGTCCTCGACCTCCGTCTCGCTGTCCGGCTCGGGCTCCTCGCGCGCGAGGATCGACACCTTGCCGGTGTCGCGGTCCACGACGGCCCTGGCATGCCGGTAGGCGCCGGGCGTCTTGTGATACGCGGAGACCAGCGCCTGCTCGATGGCGTCGAGTAGCACGTCGAAGCGCACGTCGCGCTCCTTCTCGAGCGCCTTGAGTGCGTACAGGTCGATGTCCATCAGTCCTCCTGGTCCAGACGCTTGAGCTCGACCTCGATACGGCCCTCGGCCACGTCCGCGATCTGGATGCGCTCCTCGCCGTGCGGCGCATCGAGCACGAGGACGTCGTCCTCGACCGCGGTGAGGCGCGCGGTCACCTCGGTGCCGTCGACGAGGGCGAGTGCGACCTTCCTGGTCCGGGCGCGCAGGAAGTGCCGACGCTCGGTCAACGGGCGATCCGTGCCGGGGGTCGAGATCTCGAGGACGTACGGGGTCGAAGGCACGTTCGCCGCGTCGAGGGCGGCTCCGATGGCGCGCGAGGCGGTCGCGACGGCATCGAGGTCCGCGCTGCCGATCTCGGTCTCCGGCAGATCGACGGTGACGGTCACGCGCGTCTTCTTGCCCGCGGGCGAGACGGTGACGCCATCGAGTTCGAGGCCCGCCTCGCGAGCTGCGGGTGCGGCGAGCTCGGCGATCCTGTTCGAGAGGTCCATGGGCCCCGCCTCCTGCGCTCGACGCGCTCCGTTCCTGAAATTCGGTCGCCGCCAGTCTACCTGCGCGGAGCCGTAGGATGACGGCCATGACGGACCGGCCACGACGCGCGACACTCGGCCGAGCCGTCGCCGCGGCAGGCGCGGTCGCTCTCGCCGCCGTCGGGGTGTCCGGCTGCTCGTGGCGCGCGGAGACGCCGCCGCCGGACTGGCCGTCGCCTGACACCACCACCGTCACCCGCGACGCTGCCGCCGAGCGCGAGCAGGCCGTCATCGACGCCGTGTCGCCGTTCACGGCCGCCGCGACCGCGCAGGCGCACGTGCTCGCCGAGCTCGAGGCCGTCGCGGCGCCCGTGCGGCTCGACGCGCTCGGCGGCGTCTACGTCGCGTACCCGGACGCGAGCCCGTCGCCCAGCCCGTCCGGCGACTGGACGGCGCAGGACATGCCGAACCCCACGGAGGCGGTGGCGTCAGCGCGCGATGGCCATCTCGCGGACGGCCTCACGACCGAGGACCCCGATCTCGCGGCGCTGCTGCGTTCCGCTGGCCTGTCGCAGGCGCTCAGCGATTGGTTCGCGGTCTGGGTGGAGGATCGCATCTCGAGCGCGGAGCTCGCCGTGGTCGAGGAGCGCTCGCTGTCGAGCGCATCCCTGCCTCACGCCTCCCCCGTGCCGGAGAGCACCGCCATGCCCACGGCGACGGTCGCCGAGCTCGCACTCGCCCACGACCAGGCCAGGTACGCCTACGAGGTCATGGCCGCGAGTGCGTCCGGGGACGAACGGGACACCTGGCTGCAACGGCGCGATCTCCAGGCAGCCCGCGCATCGGCCCTCGCCGCCCAGCCCGGCGTCGAGGATCCCCGCTCCGCGACCTACACGCTGCTGCTCGACGACTACCGCGATCACGACGCGCGCCTCTCGACAGCGGTCGCGCTCGAGAACGGGTTGGGGGCGACCTACGCGGGCCTCGCGCTCGGGGCACGTCCCGACGAAGTGCCGTGGCTGCTCAACGCGGCATTCGACGCGTACGCGCAGGCGGCGGCATTCGGCGAGCCATCCGCGGCAGCGTGGACAGTGCCAGCACTGCCCGGGATCGACTCGTGACCCCGCCCGCGGGTGTCAGCACCGCCCCCGCGAGTCGCGTGCTGGCGACCCGCTGGTGGCGTCCAGATCGCCGACGAGAAGACGGAATCACATGAATCAGACCGACTATCGGATGGTCTTCATCGGCGGAATGCACAGGAGCGGCACGACGCTGCTGGCCGACCTGATCGCTTCGTCTCCTCGCGCTTCGGGCTTTTCGCACGAGCTGTCTCCCATGGGAGAGGGGCAGCACCTTCAGGACGTCTTCCCCACGGGTCGGGACTATGGCGGGCCTGTCATCTGGGGGCTCGATCCGCGCGCCCACCTCACGGAGAATCACCTCGGTGAGGACCATCCCGCACGCCTGTGGGACGCATGGAAGCCGCATTGGGATATGTCGTGCGAGCTGCTGGTCGAGAAGTCACCCATCAACCTGACGAAGTTCCGCTACCTCCAGGCGGCATTCCCTGGCGCACGCATGGTGGCGATCACACGACACCCGATCTCGCAGGCGATCGCGGTCAAGAAGTGGTCCGACCGGGCGAGCGAACGCTCCGGATGGGACCTTGACAGGCCAGTGCGGAGTTGGCTCAGCGCACACGGGATGTTCGCCGCAGACCAGCGCAGCATCGATCACCTCCTGGTGCTTCGCTACGAGGACCTCATTCTCGACCCTGGGCCCGCGGTCGCCCAGCTCGAGCGCTTCCTCGAGATCGAGGTCGACCCGCGAGCCGTGGCTGGCATCGACCCTTCGGCACTCAGCAAGTACGAGGAGATCTGGTCGGGCGCCACGACGATGCCGGTCGCTTCGCGCGACCAGGGCTCGCCTGACCTCCCGTCCACCGGTCGGGCCGCACGTTCGAAGGCGAAGCGCCGCGCCACGCTGCGCTGGTCGCGCAGCTTCCGACGGTTCGGGTACCGGGCGACGGATCTGCGTCACGCACGACCCTGGAAGCAGACCGCGTGAAGGCCTGAAGGCCCTACCCGAGAGCCCTCTCGACGCGCGCGGCCACTGTGGCCACCGCATCGGCCACCGGCAGGTTCTCGCTCGAGCCCTCGGCCCGCACCTTGAGCTCGACCTCGCCGTCCGCGAGGCCACGCCCCACCACGAGGATGAAGGGCGCGCCGATGAGCTCGGCATCCTTGAACTTCACGCCGGGCGAGACCTTGGGGCGATCGTCGTAGAGGACCTCGATGCCGGCGTCCTCGAGCTCGGTCGCGAGGCGCGCGGCCGTGTCGAAGACCTCCTGGTCCTTGCCGGTCGCGACCACGTGGACATGGACCGGCGCTACGTGCGCGGGCCAGCGCAGGCCGAGCTCGTCGTTGTTGAGCTCCGCGAGCAGCGCCAGCACGCGCGTGACGCCGATGCCGTACGAGCCCATGGTGACGACCTGCTGCTTGCCGTTGACGTCGAGCACCTTGAGGTCGAGGGCCTCGGCGTACTTGCGGCCCAACTGGAAGATGTGGCCGATCTCGACGCCGCGGGCGAGCTCGAGAGGGCCCGAGCCGTCGGGAGCCGGGTCGCCGGCGCACACCTGAGCCGCCTCGATCGTGCCGTCGCCCACGAAGTCCCGTCCCGCGACCAGGTCGAACACGTGCTTGCCGTGCTCGTTGGCGCCGGTGATCCAGCGAGTGCCCGGGACGATGCGCGGGTCGAGCATGTACGGGATGGTCGCGTCGTCCTCGGCGAGGAACTCGATGTCCGCAGGCCGGGCCTGGGGACCCAGCACGCCGGGGCCGATGTAGCCCTTCACGAGCTCCGGGTGCACCTTGAGGTCCTCCTCCGTCGCGGGCTCCACGGTCGCAGGCGCCAGGGCCGCCTCGAGGCGCGTCATGTCGACGTCGCGGTCGCCGGGCACGCCGACGACCAGCACGCCGCGCTCTCCTGCCGGGTTGGTAGCGGCGATGACCACGTTCTTCAGCGTGTCCGCCGCGGTCCACGGGCGGTCGGGACGGGGGTGGTCCGCGTTCGCGGCGGCGACCAGGGTCTCGATGGTCGGGGTGTCGGGAGTGTCCTCCACGTGCGCCGCGGGAGCGTCAGTCCAGTCCAGCGCATCGGGCACCGGGGTCGTGACGGCCTCGACGTTGGCGGCGTAGCCGCCGGGCGACCGCACGAAAGTGTCCTCGCCGATCTCGGTGGGAGCCAGGAACTCCTCGGACTTCGACCCGCCCATGGCGCCGGACATCGCGTTGACGATCACGTAGTCGATGCCCAGCCGGTCGAAGATGCGAATGTAGGCCTCGCGCTGAATCTGGTACGCCGCGTCGAGGCCCGCGTCGTCGATGTCGAAGGTGTAGGCGTCCTTCATGATGAACTCGCGTCCGCGCAGCAGCCCGGCACGCGGGCGCGCCTCGTCGCGGTACTTGGTCTGGATCTGGAACAGCGACAGCGGCAGGTCCTTGTAGCTGCTGTACAGATCCTTGACCAGGAGGGTGAACATCTCCTCGTGGGTGGGCGCCAGCAGCATGTCCGTGCCCTTGCGGTCCTGCAGCCGGAAGAGGTTGGGCCCGTACTCCTCCCAGCGGCCCGACGCCTCGTACGGGTCCTTGCCCAACAGCGCCGGGAAGTGCACCTCCTGGCTGCCAGCGGCTTCCATCTCCTCGCGCACCACGGCCTCGACCTTGGCGAGGACCTTCAGGCCCAGCGGCATCCACGAGTAGATGCCGGGCGCGGCGCGGCGGATGTAGCCGGCGCGGACCAGGAGCTTGTGGGAGGCGACCTCGGCGTCGGCCGGGTCCTCGCGGAGCGTGCGGAGGAAGAGCGTGGACATGCGGAGCATGGGGACAAGCCTAGTGGCGCGGGGGTGGGGTGCAGTGCGGACGGGGTCGCCTCTCTCGCGGGAGAACGCCAGCGGCGCGGCCGCCTCCGCGCAGGAGGACGACCGCGCCGCTCAGGTGCGCGAGGGCTTAGCCCGCGTAGGTCGGCTCAGCCGTGACCGGAATGGCGGCGTCAGCGTCCGCGACGGCGTCAGACTCCGTGTCGGGCGTGGTGTCGGGCTCCGCGACGACGCAAGCGCCGGTGGGGCGCTCCGCGTTCAGCAGCACGTTGTCGATCGCGAGTCCGTCGAAGGCGTTGTTGACGAGCCAGCCGTAGCGGTTGCCGCCCACGGCGCTGGGGACCTGGTCCGCAGCGTTGCCACCCAGGGTCCACGACTCGAGCTCGACGCCGTTGGCGTCCAGAACGGCGAGGTCGACGTACAGGAGCCCGGCGTCCTCACGGATGGTGTGCTGGAACGTGTACCAGCCCTCCTCGGAGATCGCGACAGGCGTCGTGGGGTAGGTGGTGATGAACGGCGGCGTGGTCACGACGTTGTTGCTCACCCCCACGGTCCAGTTGCCCGCGCCGTCCGAGTCCGCGTGGAAGATGAAGTCACGCTGGTGGTTGCCGTCGGCGCCGTTCACGGCGTGCGACCACGAGAACTGGCCGGCGTCAGCAGTGGTGCCGAGGTAGAAGTCGGCAGAAGCGGTGTAGCCGCCGTCCGGGAACACCGAGCTGTAGCCGGAGTAGCGCGTGAACACGTCGGCCGAGTACTCGACCACGGGTGCCGTCGCGAAGAAGCAGCCGGCGGCCGCAGCCATCGCATCGGCGCCTTCGACAATGGTCGCGCCGCTCAGGCCGCCGTCAGCCGAGGCCACGTCGCTGGCGGTCTCGAAGTCGATCACGCTGGACGTCAGGTCCGGGACTGCGGTGGCGTAGATCGCAAAGACGGGCTCGTAGCCGGTCCACCCGAAGTCCTGACGCAGCGTGTTGAGTCCACCCGCGCCGCCGTCGAGGTAGCCCACGTTCGCGTAGGCGTCGATCAGGAAGGCGTCCGCGTCGACATCGGTGCCCACGGAAGCGCCCGCGTTGCCGAGGTCGATGTTGAGGCTGTCGTACGGGCCCGCAGGCAGCGAGCTGTTCTTGCTCGTGAGGGTCGAGAAGGCCACGATGACCTGCTCCGGCAGGCGCACTCCGGCGCTGGTGAAGTCGAACTCGATCGGGAACGAGAAGCCGTTCTGGCAAGTGTCCAGGGCAGCGTCGTGCCAGGCGGTGCTCCCGGCGCCGCATTCGGCCTCGTTCGGTGCGGGGCGGAACGGTACGTCGACGTCCTGGGTGACCTCGGCGAGCACGGCACCGGGGGCAGCGGAGGCGCCCGTGCCGGTCACGGCGTACACCGTCGCGGTGATGGGGTGCGAGAAGGAACCGCCCGCGGGGTCCGTGTCGCAGCCGCTGTTCCAGGTGCCCGTCTCACACGCCCAGCTGTTGAAGCTGACCTCGACGGCCTCCAGCATGCGCGCGGTGCCACCGAGCTCCACCAGGTCGCCGACAGCGAGCGTCGAACGCGCGTTGAAGCCGATGCTCGGGTACGACGCAGGGGCCGTAACAGGCTGGGACGAGTACACGACGTCGCCGTCGGCCGCGCCTGCGGCACTCGCGGTGGCAGTGATGGACGCGGCGGCCAGGGCTGCGGCCGCGGCGACGGCCAGCGCCTTGCTGCGCAGCACCACGAAGCCCGTGCTTGAAGTCGATGCGGTGGTCATGAAGTCCCCTCAGATGAATGGAGCCGGCGCACCCTCCACGGGAGTCGACGGCGGTACGTCGCTCGAAAGGTTATCGCGACTGATAATGACGTTTGAACAGGATCGATGCGGGTGTGGTTGATCTCACTCGCGCGACGTTCGATGGGTGCGGATAGTCGCTATCGACCGACCCTCACCCCGGTGCGAATCGCCGCTCGCCCTCACGGGTCGAGGCCCCGGGACCATGCGGTCCCGGGGCCTCGACTGGAGGTGGATCTCCTGGTGCGGCTGCTAGGCGCTCATGCGGTACAGGAACGCCGCCATCGCCTCGCGGGTAATCGACTCGTCAGCACGGAACTCCTTGCCGCCCGAGACGCTCCAGCCCGTGGAGATGCCGGCCTCGGCGAGCCACGCCATCTCCTTGTAGAACTTGTCTCCCGGCGCCACGTCCAGGAACGGCGACGTGCTGGGAGCCGCGTACCCCTTCACATCCGCGAAGCGGAACAGGAAGGCTGCCATCGCGTTGCGGTCGATGGGCTCGTAGGGACGGAACTCCTTGCCCCCGGAGACGCTCCAGCCCGTGGAGATGCCCTCGGCCGCAAGCCAGGAGATCTCCTTGTAGAACGGGTGCGACGTGGAGACATCCGCGAACGGCGAGGTGGCCGGCGCAGTGAACTCCGGCGAACCGGCCCAGCGGTACAGGAACGCCGCCAGCGCATCGCGGTTGATGCTTCCCAGGGGACGGTAGGTGCCGTCCGCGTACCCGGTGGTCACGCCCTCGGCCGCGAGCCACTGGATGTGGGTCTTGAACGGGCTGGTGGCGATGTCCGAGAACGTCGGGATCCGCACGAGCGCGGTGAACGCCCGCTGGAGCTTGGTGGCCTTGGCATCCACGGCCGCCTGAGCACGGATGTCCGCGTCCAGGAGGTCCTCGGCGCCCACGAGCGCCGCCGTGACACGGGCCACGGTCGGCTTCGTGTACTTGGCGAGGTTCACCGCGTCGATCTTGTCGAGCACGGCGGCGAGAGCGGTCGTGTCGGCGGGGCGGTAGGCGAGGCCGTCGATGGCCTCCAGGACCGCGGCGGCTGCCGCGGCGACCTGGTCCTGAGCGGTGATGTTCGCACCGAGCAGGCCCTGGGCGACGTCCACCGCGCTGTCGAGCGCGGCGAGCGACGCCGACGTGCGGCCGTCGCGGTCGGCCGCCTCAGCGGCGGCGATCGCGGCGTTCAGCGCGTCGATGTTCGCCGGGAGGTAGTCGAGCGCCTCGATGGCCGCCTCGATCACGGCGACCGCCGCGTCCACCTGGTCCTGCTCCACGATGGTCGCGTCGAGAGCACCGTTGCCGATGATGACGGCCGCGTCGAGCAGGTCGAGCGACTCGGGCGTGCGACCGTCGCGGTCGACCTCGCCGGCCGCGATGAGCGCGAGCTCGAGCTGCGCGACGTCCGCCGGGAGCAGCTCGAGAGCATCGATGGCCGCAGTGATCGCTGCAGTCGCAGCGTCCACCTCGTCCTGCTGGAAGACGAACGCGCCCTCGACGTCACCCGCACCGGCAACCGCTGCCACGACCGCGGCGAACGAGTCGGTGGTGTAGTGCTCCTCGACGAGCTCGCCCGCCGTGACGAGCGCCGCGTCGAGCGCGGTGAAGTCCGCGGGGGCGCAACCCTCGGTCGGACGCTCCGCGTTGATGGTCACGTTGTCGATCGGGAGAGCGTCGAAGCCGTTGACGACGAGCCAGCCGTAGCGGCTTCCGCCCACGGTCAGGTTGATGACGTCACCCTCGTTCGAACGCGTCCAGGTCTTGAGCACGGAGCCCTCGGCGTCCGCGACCGAGATGTCGACCGACAGCACGCCGTCGACATCCGCAAACGTGTGCGACACGGTGTACCAGCCGGACTCGGTGATCTCGAAGGTGTCACCGGAGAGCGCGCCCACGCCCACGCCCTCGTGGCCCGAGTTGTTCGAGGCGCCGAGGGTCCAGGAGCCGGCGCCTGCCGACTGCGCGTGGAAGATGAAATCGCGCTCGTGAGCGCCGTCGGTGCCGTTCGCTGCGACCGACCAGTCGAACTGGTTGAGCGAGTCGCCGGTGTCCACCGCGGTGTCGAGGTAGAAGTCGGCGCTGGTGGTCCAGCCGTCGGTCGGGAACACCGAGGTGTAGCCGCCGAAGCGCGTGAACTGGTAGACGTAGTCGTCGCCTGCAGGGTTCTGCGGTGCGACGGCGTAGTAGCAGCCGGCGGCCGCGGGCATCTCGGCGCTGGTCTCCACGATCGTGACGTTCGGGAGGCCATTGTCGGAGTCAGCGACGTCCGCTGCGGTCTCGAAGCCGTAGACAGCCGCCGCCTGCTGAGCGACCGGAACGGTGGCGACCGAGATCAGCGGGTTGTAGTACCAGCCGTCCTCACCCTCGCCGTACCAGCCATTCGAGGACTGGAAGAGTCCGTGGGTCGCGGTGCGGTCACCGGTGTAGAACGCGCTGGCGTACGTGCTGTCGAAGTACAGCCGCTCGGGGAACGGGTCCGTGCCCACGACGGGCGCGACGTCGGTCAGCGCGACGTTCAGGCTGTCGTAGTAGCCGCCCGCGGGGTACAGGTCCGAGTAGAAGCGGCTCGTGGGGGCGTGCACGCCCACGACGACCTCGTCGGGCAGCGCGACGCCGAGCGTCGAGAAGTCCAGCGTCACCTCGTGCACGATCGAGGTCGCGCACCGGGCGTTCTCCTCGTCCCAGTAGTAGCCGAGCTTGCCGTCAGCCTCGGTGCAGACGTCCACGTCGGCGCTGGGGCGGAAAGGAATCTCCACCGTCTCGGTGATCGTGGCGATGGGCTCGCGGCTCTCGTCGAGGACGCCATCCTCGGGCACGCCGTACACGTTCACCGTGATCGGGTGGCTCCAGGTGGCGGACTCGTCCTCGGTCAGGCAGTCGGCCTTGTTCCACGAGCCGTCGGCGCACGCGTAGCTCTGCAGGGCGACGGTCACGCTGTCGAGACCGCGGGCCTCTCCGCCGAGCTCGATCTGCTTGCCGAACTCCTCCATCGACCAGGCGGTGAAGCCGAGGCTGCCAATGCTCGACACGTCGGCCGCGAAGCCATACGCGGTCTCGGGAGTCGGGTCGGTCGTGGCGCCTGCCGCGGTAGCGCTGGCGGTCAGGCCAGCGGCGGCGGTCGCGAATGCGGCGAGTGCGGCGATCGGCCTCACGCGGCGCGTGTCGCGCACTCGGGGTGCGCGCGTGTGGGTGGTCATCTGTTCCCCTCAGTCTCACGGCACCGACATCGCCTCGATGCGGCGCCAACGGCAGTCAGCGCGCCAACGTTATCGGGTACGAGAAGGAATCGTCAGCAGATCGAGGACACCTGTGGCCAAAGTCACGCCGCCGGCGTCCGATGCCCCCCCAATAAGTCCGTTTGGGGACGCTTAGAACATCACGGTGGCAAAGGTGCCCACGCGTCGGAATCCGACGGCGTCATAGGTCGCGAGCGCTGCCTCGTTGAAGTCGTTGACGTACAGCGACACGATCGGCGCGTGATCCGCGCGCACGGCCGAGATCACCGCCGCGAGGCCCGCACGCGCCAGCCCGCGTCCTCGCAGTTCGGGATGCACCCACACTCCCTGGAGCTGCGCGACTCCCCCGCCCAGGGCGCCCACCTCGGCCTTGAAGACGATCGCGCGCCGGCCCTGCACCCGCCCGTACTGCACATACGCCCGGCCCGAACGCACCAGCCAGCGCAGGCGGTCCTCGTACGCGGCCCGGCCATGACGCATCGGGTCGTAGCCGACCTCGCCGATGAACATGTGCACGCACGCGGGCAGCAGAGCGTCGTAGTCGCTATCCCGCGCCGGCCTCACCGCCTCGAGCGCGAGATCGTCCGCCCCGAGGGCAGGCACGTGACGCGCGGCCTGGTCGATCACCATCGACACCTGGCGCTCGCGCACCTCGCGAGCGGGGCCCCACCAGGGCTCGACCCGTCCCCACAGGTCCAACGTGAGCGACGACTCCCCCACCAGCGCTGCCGGCCTCGACAGCCGTCCCACCATCGCGGCGGCGATGTCGGCTCGCAGCTCCTCGTCCGTGTCGGGGTCGCCGGTGGAGGGCAGCACCGCGCACAGGTTGGCGCTGGCCCAGATGAGGCCGACGGTCTCCCGGCCCCAGCCCGTCCGGCGCCTGACGACCCACAGCCCCGCAGGCATCACCCCGGAGCGACGCGCGGCCTCGATGTGCATCGCGGGAACCACGGTCGCGACCGGATCCGCCTCGCACAGCGCGGCGAGCACGTCCAGGTCACGGCGCTGCGCCGGCGTCAGCGAGTGCTGAGCGCGCCGGAGCAGCGAGTCCGTCATGACGTCGCGACCACCTGGGGAGACGCACCCTCCTCGGGCTCCATGGTCTCGGCGATGCGCATGGCCTCGTCGATCAGGGTCTCGACGATCTGCGACTCGGGCACCGTCTTGATGACCTCGCCCTTCACGAAGATCTGGCCCTTGCCGTTGCCGGAGGCGACGCCCAGGTCCGCCTCGCGAGCCTCGCCGGGGCCGTTCACCACGCACCCCATCACGGCGACACGCAGCGGCACCTCCATGCCCTCGAGCCCCGCGGTGACCTTCTCCGCGAGCTCGTAGACATCGACCTGAGCGCGGCCGCACGAGGGACAGGACACGATCTCGAGTTTGCGCTCGCGCAGGTTGAGAGCCTGCAGGATCTGAATGCCGACCTTCACCTCCTCGACCGGAGGCGCGGACAGCGAGACGCGGATCGTGTCGCCGATGCCCTGGCTGAGCAGCGCGCCGAACGCGGTCGCGGACTTGATGGTGCCCTGGAACGCGGGGCCGGCCTCGGTCACGCCCAGGTGCAGCGGCCAGTCGCCGCGCTCGGACAGCTGCTTGTAGGCCTCGACCATGACGACGGGGTCGTTGTGCTTGACCGAGATCTTGAAGTCGTGGAAGTCGTGCTCCTCGAACAGGCTCGCCTCCCACACGGCGGACTCGACGAGAGCCTCGGGAGTGGGCTTGCCGTACTTGTCGAGCAGTCGCTTGTCGAGGCTGCCGGCATTGACGCCGATGCGGATCGAGGTCCCGTGGTCCTTCGCCGCCTGGGCGATCTCCTTGACCTGGTCATCGAAGCGCCGGATGTTGCCCGGGTTCACACGCACGGCAGCGCAGCCGGCCTCGATCGCGGCGTACACGTACTTGGGCTGGAAGTGGATGTCCGCGATCACCGGGATCTGCGATTTCTTGGCGATCGCCGGAAGCGCGTCGGCGTCGTCCTGCGTCGGACACGCCACGCGCACGATGTCGCAGCCCGAGGCGGTGAGCTCGGCAATCTGCTGCAGCGTCGCATTGATGTCGTGAGTCTTGGTGGTGGTCATCGACTGCACGCTCACCGGTGCGTCGCCGCCGACGTAGAGGTCGCCCACCTTGATCTTGCGGGTCTTGCGGCGCGGCGCGAGGGTGGGCGCCGGCATGGCGGGCATTCCGAGTCCGATGGCAGTCACGGTGTCATTATCTCCAAGTCTCGGCGGCAGTCGGGCAGGTCACACGCGTCACAGCACGCTCACGGGAGCGACGATGTCCGCATAGATCAGAACGACGCCCATCACCAGCAGAATTCCGAACACCCCATACGCGAGCGGCATCATGCGGGCCACGTCGACGGGAGCCGGGGCGGGCAGGCGTCGCAGTCGCGCCCAGCCGTTCTTGATCCCCTGCCACAGCGCGGACGCCACGTGGCCGCCGTCCAGCGGCACCAGGGGGATCATGTTGAACACGAACAGCGCGAGGTTCAGGCCGCCCAGAAGCATCAGCATGTCGGCGACGCGCTCGGTGATGGAGTAGCCCTCCACCTCAGTACCGGCGATCTCACCCGCCACGCGCCCCACGCCCACGACACCCATCACGGAGTCGGTGCGACGCTCCTCTTGCCCAAGCGCGGCCTGGGCCGCATCGATCAGGTGCGACGGCAGGTGGACGATGACGTCGGTGGTGGCGACCAGGTACTCCCAGGTGAGCGCGGAACCGGCAGTGAGCGGCTGGCGCTCGTTGACCAGCTCGCTGTAGACGCCCAGGTATCCGACAGTCTCCAGGACCGGCTCTCCCGCGGCATCGAGGACAACCTCGCCCTCGTCGTCGTAGACCGCACGGTCGCGCTCGGCAGGGGTGACGGTCAGCGCCACGATCTCGCCGTCCCGTTCGACCTCGAGGGGAAGGGACTGCCCGGGGCTGTCGGCGATGATCGCCGTCGCCTGCGCCCACGACTCGGCGGGCACGTCGTCGACTGCCACGATCACATCGCCGTCTTGGAGGCCTGCGGCCACGGCCGGCGATGCCGGGTCGTCTTCGGTGCATGTGGTGGCTCCCGCGGCGGGGGTGCACGGCACCACGGCGCCGACTGTCAACGATTGGGTGGGCGTGCCGACGATGCTCAGGACGCCGGTGAACAACACCACGGCGAGCACCAGGTTCACGAGCGGCCCGCCCATCATCACGATGATCTTGCGCCACCAGGTCAGGTGGTAGAACGCGCGGTGGTCCTCCCCCGGCTGGATCTCCTCGACGGCCGCTTCGCGCGCGTCGCCGATGAGCCGCGAGGCCCAGCCGGTGCCGCGCACGGGCTTCACGCGCTCCTCGGGCGGGATCATGCCCACCAGGCGCACGTAGCCGCCCAGCGGGATCGCCTTGAGGCCGTACTCGGTCTCGCCCTTGACGCGCGACCACACCCGCGGGCCGAAGCCCACGAAGTACTCGCTGACCCGCACTCCGAACTTCTTGGCCGGGATCATGTGGCCCAGCTCGTGAAGCGCGATCGAGATCAGCAGCCCGATCACGAGCACCAGGATGCCCACCGCCGTCGCCATGTTCCCTACCCTACGTTCCGATTCCTCAGCCGATGAGTGCCGCGGCGCGGGCTCGCGCCCACCGCTCGGCCTCGTCGACGGCCTCGAGCGACAGCTCGGAGGGCGCGTCGTACTCCTCCACAACGCGCCGCACCGTGTCCACGATCCCGAGGAAAGGCAACGATCCGGCAACGAACGCCTGCACGCACTCCTCGTTGGCGGCGTTGAACACCGCCGGGTGGAGGGCCGATGCGGCGACGGCCTGGCGAGCCACGCTCACCGCGGGGAAGGCACCCTCGTCGAGGGGCTCGAAGGTCCAGGTGGCGGCCTGCGTCCAGTCGCATGCGGGGGCGGCGTCGGGAACGCGGTGCGGCCAGCCCAGGCCCAGCGCGATCGGCAGGCGCATGTCGGGCGGCGAGGCCTGCGCGAGCGTGGAGCCGTCCACGAACTCGACCATCGAATGGATCACGGACTGCGCATGCACCACGACCTCGATCCGGTCCATGGGCACGTCGAACAGTAGGTGCGCCTCGATCACCTCGAGGGCCTTGTTGACCATCGAGGCGGAGTTGATCGTGACCACAGGACCCATGTCCCACGTGGGGTGCTGCAGGGCGTCCGCGGCAGTGACGTGGGCGAGCTGGTCGCGCGTGCGCCCGCGGAACGCTCCACCGGAGGCCGTGACGACCAGGCGTCGCACCTCGGCCGCCGTCCCGCCGCGCAGCGCCTGCGCGAGCGCCGAGTGCTCGGAGTCGACGGGCACGATCTGGTCGGGGCGCTGCACGGCCTGCTTGACCAGCGCTCCTCCGGCGACCAGCGACTCCTTGTTGGCCAGCGCGAGCGTGCTGCCGGCGTCGAGCGCGGCGAGCGTGGGCCGCAGGCCCACCGAGCCGGTGATGCCGTTGAGCACCACATCGGCGCCGCAGGCCGCGGCGGCGACCACCGCATCGGCCCCTCCCACGACCTCGACCCCGGGAAGGTCGCGCGCAATCTCAGCCACCGCATCGGCCCTCGCGACGGCCACGAGCCGGGCGCCGGTCGCGCGCGCCTGCGCGACCACGAGGTCGGGGTCAGATCCGCCCGCGGCGATGGCGGTGACGTCGAACGATCCCGGGTTGCGATCGATGACGTCGATCGCCTGGGTGCCGATCGATCCGGTGGAGCCCAGCAGCGCGACCGTGCGGGGCTGGTCGCTCACGCCGCCCCGAGCAGAATCTCGACCGCGCGGGCGATGTACGCGTCGACCACGCGCTCGTCATACGCGGCCCACGACGCGCGGCGACGGAAGGTCGCGGAGCGCAGCTCCTCGGCCGTGAGCGGCTTGCCCTGGTCGAAGAACACGGTGAGGCGGTCGAGCAGGCTGTCGACGTCCTCCGCCGAGTAGCCCGAGCGACCGAACGCCGGCTGGGCGAAGCGCTCGCCGGCGGGGCGGCGCAGTCGCGGGTACAGGCTCTGGGCGCGCTCCGCGAGCTGCGCCATCCACGCGTCCTGGCCGTGGGCGGCGATGTAGCGCTCCTTGACGCGCGACGTGAAGGCGACCTCGAGCCGGTCGAGCGCCGAGTCGACCGCCGAGGTCGAGTAGCCGCCGCGCTTGAGCGCGAAGCTCGCGCGACGCACCTCGAAGTCGGCGAGCTCATCGATCGCGTCGGGCCGCTCGTAGGCCTGGCGAGCCCGCCCGAAGTACTCGTCGACGTCGGCCACGCGGTAGCCCAGCTTGGTCGCGCCCGATCGCGGGAACAGGTCAGGCATCAGGCCTCCTTGATCGCGAGCTGTCCGCACGCGCCGTCGATGTCACTGCCTCGAGTATCCCTGATCGTGGTCGGAATCCCGTGAGCGCGCAGGGTGTGGACGAACTCTCGCTCCACCTCGGGGTCCGACGCGGTCCACTTCGAGCCCGGCGTGGGGTTCAGCGGGATCGGGTTGACGTGCACCCAGCCCTCGCCGCGCTCCTTGAGCTTGCGGCCCAGCAGATCCGCTCGGTGCGCGTGGTCATTCATGTCGCGGATGAGCGCGTACTCGATGGACACGCGCCGGCCGGTGGCGTCGAAGTACCTCCGCGCGGCGTCGAGCGCCTCATCGACGGTCCACCGGGTGTTGATGGGCACGAGCTCGTTGCGAAGCTCGTCGTCCGGGGCGTGGAGGCTGAGCGCCAGCGTGACCGGGATGCCCTCCTTGGTGAGCTTGTCGATCGCGGGGACCAGCCCGACGGTCGACACGGTCACGTGGCGCGCCGAGAGCCCGAAGCCGAGCGGCTCCGGCGCCACGAGCGCACGCACGGTCTGCATGACGGCCTTGTAGTTGGCGAGCGGCTCGCCCATGCCCATGAAGACCACGTTCGACAGGCGCACCTGCTCCCCGAGCTCGCCGTCACGCGACGCCTTGGCCGCCAGGCGGACCTGCTCGATGATCTCCGCGGCCGACAGGTTGCGGGTGAGGCCCATCTGCCCGGTGGCGCAGAACGGGCACGCCATGCCGCAGCCCGCCTGGCTCGTCACGCACAGCGTCGCGCGGTCGGGATACTTCATCAGCACGGACTCGACCTTCACGCCGTCGTGGAGGTTCCACAGCGTCTTGCGCGTGGCGCCGCCGTCCGCCGTGAAGGAGGTGACGGGGCTCATGAGCGCGGGGAACATCTGCTCGGCGAGGTCCTCGCGGGAGGCCGCCGGGAGGTCGGTCATGTCGGCGGGGTCGACGGTGAGGTGCGTGTAGTAGTGCGTTGCCAGCTGCTTGGCGCGGAACGCGGGCAGACCGAGCTCGCGCATCGTGTCGACGCGTTCGTCGTGCGACAGGTCCGCGAAGTGGCGCGGCGGCTTGCCGCGCCGCGGGGCGGCCATCTGGAGGAGAGGGCGGTCTGTCATGTGAACCTCGTCAGAACGGCGAATGCGACGAATGCCACCGGGGCGGCGAGCAGCAGCGAGTCGATACGGTCCATGATGCCGCCATGCCCCGGCAGGAGCGAGCTCATGTCCTTGACCTGGATGTCGCGCTTGACTGCCGACTCCGCAAGGTCGCCCAGCACGGCGGCCAGTCCGCAACCGAGTCCCACGATCGCGCCGATCCACCAGTCGCCTGCGTAGAAGTAGTACGCGGCGACCCCGGCGGCGGCGGTGCCGAGCAGCAGTCCCCCGGCGAAGCCCTCCCAGGTCTTCTTGGGGCTCACCCGGGGTGCCATGGGGTGCTTGCCGAACAGCATGCCGGCGAACAGCCCGCCCGTGTCGGAGCCCGCGACGGCGAGGATCACGATCAGCACGCGGTGCCAGCCATCGTCTGCCATGACGAGCAGCACCAGGAACGACGCGAGGAACGGGATCCACAGCAGCGTCAGCATCGCGGCCAGCGAGTCCGCGAGCGTGTTCTCGATGCGCTCGTCGACCACGCGCCAAGCAACGCTGCCGGCCAGGCCCGCCATCAGCGCGACCACCAGGCCCTCGGTGCCGTAGCTCCACGTCGCGACCACGAACCCCGCGGTCGCCAGGGCCACGGGAACCAGAGGCACCCTGCGCGCCTGCTTGGCGAGCACGGACCGCCACTCGATCACCGCCGCGAGCGAGAACACGACCACGAGCGCGGAGAAGGCCAGCGGGTGCCACCATGCGGCCACCACCACGAGAGCGAGCAGCGCGACTCCCACCAGGGTCGCGACCGGCATGTTGCGCCCGCCACGCGACACCGGCGCGACCTGCTCGACAGGCTCCTCGACGGGATGCTCGGTGGTGGGGTCGATGCGCGCGTCATCGACGCCCGCATCGACCGGGATCTCGGGCGGCGCGGCGAGCGCCGAAGGCTCTGGCTCGCGCCCGGACTCGGGCTGCGGCCCGGGCTGGTGCTGGGGCACCGACTCAGCCTGGGGCGCGGTCTCGGGCTGGGGCTCGCCCCAGCGTGGCGTCGTAGGGGCAGGGCGCGTGTCCTCGGCGCCGTCGGGCGTCGGCGAGTCCTCGTACTCCGGGTGCAGCGACGGCATGCGGGGCGCGTCGAAGGGCGGGAGGTCCGCCGGGTCGCTCGCGGCCCCTCCATGCACCGGCTGCCACGGGGGCATGCGGGCCGGAGACGGCGTCGACGGAGCGACGGGCTCCACCGGTTCGCGTCGACGTCGGAAGATGCTCATGGAACGTGGCGCGCGAACGCGACCCGAGGTCAGACCTCGAGCAGCTCGCTCTCCTTGTGCGACAGCAGCGCGTCGATCGCGTCGACGTGCTGCTTGGTCAGGGAGTCCAGCTCCTTCTCGGCGCGGTTGCCCTCGTCCTCGCCGACCTCGCCGTCCTTCACGGCGGCGTCGATCCGGTCCTTGGCCTTGCGGCGCATGTTGCGGACCGTCACGCGGGCATCCTCCGCCTTCGACTTCGCGAGCTTGACGTAGTCGCGGCGGCGCTCCTCCGTGAGCTGCGGCATGACGATGCGCAGCACGTTGCCGTCGTCCGAGGGGTTCACGCCCAGGTCCGAGTTGCGGATCGCCGACTCGATCTCCTTCTTCGCCGAGGCGTCGTACGGAGAGATCAGCACCATGCGTGCCTCAGGAAGCGTGATCGAGGCGAGCTGCTGCAGCGGCGTGGGCGCCCCGTAGTAGTCGACCGTGATGTTCGCGAACATCGCGGCGGATGCCTGGCCGCTGCGGATGCCTGCGAAGTTGTCCTTCGCGACTCCCACGGCGTTGTCCATGTGCTCCTCTGCCTCGAGGAGGATCTCGTCAATCACGTGTGCTCCTTGTTCTGCACGGCTCAGGCCGTGACCAGCGTGCCGATTCTCTCACCCACGAGGGCGCGAGTCACGTTCCCCGACTCCTCGAGTCCGAAGACCACCATGGGCATCGCGTTGTCCTTGGCCAGGGAGAACGCGGCGGCATCCATCACGTTGAGGCCCTGGCGAAGCGCGTCCTCGTACGTGACGTGCTCGAGCATGCGCGCGTCCGGGTCCTTGCGCGGGTCTGCGGTGTAGACGCCGTCGACTCCGTTCTTGCCCATCAGCACCTCGGTGCACCGGACCTCGAGCGCGCGCTGCAGGCTGACGGTGTCCGTCGAGAAGTACGGCATGCCCGCGCCCGCGCCGAAGATGACCACGCGGCCCTTCTCCATGTGGCGGACGGCGCGCAGGGGGATGTAGGGCTCCGCGACCTGGCCCATGGTGATGGCCGTCTGGACGCGGGTCGCGACGCCGGCCTGCTCCAGGAAGTCCTGCAGGGCGAGCGCGTTCATGACCGTGCCGAGCATGCCCATGTAGTCCGCGCGCGCGCGCTCCATGCCTCGCTGCGACAGCTCCGCGCCGCGGAAGAAGTTGCCGCCGCCCACCACGATGCAGACCTGCACGCCCTGCTCGACTGCGGCTGCGACCTCGCGCGCGATGCGGTTGATGACGTCGGCGTCGAGGCCCACGGCGCCGCCGCCGAACATCTCGCCCGACAGCTTCAGCAGAACGCGCCGCATCCCCGGGGAATCGCCGGTGTCCGGAATCACGGTGGTGGACTCGGACATCGGCTCCTCCTGGGGTTGCGGCGCGCTGCTGGAAGTGGGGTCTCCTGCCTGGAAGCCTATGCTCCCACGCGGAAGCGGGTGAAGGCCGAGACCTCGCCGCCGGAGTTGTCGATGACCTTGCCGACCGTGGTCTTCGGGTCCTTCGCGAACGCCTGGTCCACCAGCGTGTTCTCCTTGAAGAAGCCGTTCAGGCGACCCTCGACGATCTTGGGCAGAGCCTGCTCGGGCTTGCCCTCCGCCTTCGCGGTCTCCTCGGCCACGCGACGCTCGTTGGCGACGACGTCCTCGGGGACGTCCTCACGCACCAGGTAGGTGGGCGAGTACGCCGCGATGTGCATCGCGATGTCGCGAGCGACCTCGCCGGCCTTGGCGTCCGAGCCCACGAGCACGCCCACCTGCGCCGGCAGGTCCTTGTTGGTGCGGTGGAGGTACTCGGTGACGACGGGAGCCTCGACGCGAGAGACGCGACGCAGGACGATCTTCTCGCCCAGGATGCCGGCCTCGGCGTCGATGACCTCCTGCAGGGACTTGCCGTCCACGTCGATCGCGAGCGCGGCCTCAGCGGAGTCGGCGCCTGCGGCGACGACCGTCGCGAGCACCGAGTCCGCGAGCGCCACGAACTTGTCGTTCTTGGCCACGAAGTCGGTCTCGGAGTTAAGCTCGATCAGCGTGCCGACCTGGCCGCCGTCGGCGTCCTGGATCGACGCGGCGACGAGACCCTCGGAGGCCGAGCGGCCCTCGCGCTTGGTGACGCCCTTGAGGCCCTTGACGCGGAGAATGTCGACCGCCTTGTCGAGGTCGCCCTCGGCCTCGTCGAGAGCCTTCTTGACGTCGAGCATGCCGGCACCCGTGCGCTCGCGGAGCGCCTGGATGTCAGCCACGGTGTAGTTCGCCATGTGCGGTTCCCTTACTTCTCGTCGGCGGCGGCGGCCTCGTCGGCCTTGTCCGCAGCCTTGGTGGTCTTCTTCTTGGCGGGCGCCTTCTTGGCCGGAGCCTTCTTGGCGGGCTTGGCCTCGTCAGCCGCGGGGGCCTCCTCGGCCTTCTCCTCGGCCTTGTCCTCGATCGCCTCGGCCTTGTCCTCGGTCGCCTCGGCCTTGTCGTCGGCCTTCTCAGCCGGCGCATCGGCCTTCTCGTCGGCCCTCTCGTCGGCCTTGCCGTCGAGCAGCTCCTGCTCCCACTCGGCCAGCGGCTCCTCGGTGCCCTCGGCGTCCGCCTCGTCACCCTTCGGGGTGTGGCGGATGCGCACGCCCTCGGCGACCGCGTCGGCGATCACACGGGTGAGCAGGCCGACGGCGCGGATGGCGTCGTCGTTGCCGGGGATGCCGTAGGCGACCTCGTCCGGGTCGCAGTTCGAGTCGAGGATGCCGACGACGGGGATGCCCAGCTTGCGGGCCTCGTCCACGGCGAGGTGCTCCTTGTTGGTGTCGACGATCCACACGACGGACGGCGTCTTGGCCATGTCGCGGATGCCGCCCAGGGTCTTGTCGAGCTTGTCCTTCTCGCGGCGCAGGCCCAGGAGCTCCTTCTTGGTGCGACCGGAACCGGCCACATCGTCGAAGTCGATCTCCTCGAGCTCCTTGAGGCGCGAGATGCGCTTGCTCACGGTCTGGAAGTTGGTGAGCATGCCGCCCAGCCAGCGCTCGTTGACGTAGGGCATGCCCACGCGCTTGGCCTGCTCGGCGATGGTCTCCTGCGCCTGGCGCTTGGTGCCGACGAAGAGCACGGTGCCGCCGTGGGCGACGGTGTCGCGCACGAACTCGTAGGCGGCGTCGATCTTGGACAGCGACTGCTGCAGGTCGATGATGTAGATGCCGTTGCGCTCGGTGAAGATGAAGCGCTTCATCTTGGGGTTCCAGCGGCTGGTCTGGTGTCCGAAGTGGACGCCCGAGTCGAGCAGCTGGCGCATGGTGACGACGGCCATGGCTGTTCCTGTTCTGCACGCGCGTGCGCGTACTGGTGTTCTGGGCGGGACGGGGCCCGCTTGTTCGGTTGACGATGCGTGCCCCCGCGGGCCGCATCCCTGGCACCAACGCGGGTCGACACCGAACTTGCGTTCGGACCTCGCCTTCCCGGCGCGCTCCCTGCCGGCTGACCGGTGGGCGGCGCGAATGGCGCGCGATGTCATCCGGGCATGCCGGATGCAGGGACGATCATACCTGACCGGGGCGGTCGCACGCGACCCAGCATGGGCGGTTGCGGGCAACCCGGAGTGGGGGCCGCTGCTGTTCAGCAGCGCACCCGCTGCCGTCCCCAGGCCAGCGCACGCCCCCATCGTCCCCCACCCGGCGCGCACTCCGTGGCGAAGCCTCACTCACAGCCGCTGGAATCGTCCACGGAGGTGAGAGCGATGCGCACACCATGGTGGATGGTGCTGGTGGCGGCGGCAGCCTTGGCGGTCGGGACGATGCAGGCTCCCGCAGCCGCGCGGATCTGGGCGCCGGACCACATTCTCGACAGCCCCATCGCGCCGGCGCGCATGCTGCGGGCGGCCAGCATCCCGCGCGACGATTGGCTGCCCGGCCATCGCGGCATCGACCTGGCCGCGTCGGCCGGCCAGCAGGTGCGATCGCCGGGGGCCGGCACCGTGACGTTCGCCGGCCATGTGGTCGACCGACCGGTGATCACCGTGACCCATGACAACGGGCTGATCTCGAGCATGGAGCCCGTCGAGTCTTCCCTGGCGGCGGGCACGCCTGTCGCCACGGGCGACTGGATCGGGGTCGTCTCCGAGACCGTCGCGCACTGCGGCACCGCCGCGTGCGTCCACTGGGGCGTCAGGGACGCCGACGGCTACGTGGACCCGCTGGATGTGCTGCGGGGCTTCGGTGCCGTGAGGCTGCTCCCGATGAGCGAGGCCGCGATCAGCTGAACGCGCCCGTGCGGACGAGTGCCTCGCGCAGCTTCTTGACGGCTCCGGAGTGGATCTGCGACACGCGTGATTCGGTGACGCCGAGGATCTCGCCGATCTGAGCGAGCGTGAGCCCTTCGAAGTAATAGAGCCGGACCACCTCCTGCTCGCGGTCACGGACGCCCTGGATCGCAGCGGCGAGCAGGGTGCTGGTCTCGCGCGCCTCGACGGCGCGGGAGGCCTCCGGCGCGCTCGCGCCCAGCAGCGCGTCGATCGACCGCGCCTCCCCTCCTGCGACCATGCCATCGAGAGCGGCGACGTGGGACAGCGCCACCTGAGCACGGACGGTGCGAACTTCGGCGACGTCCCAGTCGAGGTGATCCGCGACGTCCTCATCCGCGACCGGCCGCATGAGGCGCTGCTCGAGCGTACGCGAGGCCTGCTCGACGGTGCGCGCCTTGGAGCGGACCGAGCGCGGCACCCAGTCGGCGGCGCGCAGCTCGTCGATGATCGCGCCGCGCACGCGCTGGCCGGCGTAGGTCTCGAACTTGTAGCCGCGCTCCGGCTCGAACTTCTCGACCGCGTCGATGAGCCCGAAGGTCCCGTAGGAGACCAGGTCGGCGAGCTCCACGGTGTCCGGGAGCCTGCCGATCATTCGGGTCGCCACCTGGGTCACGAGCGGCGCGTAGTGCGTGATGAGGGCATCGCGGGCAGCACGTCGCTCGTCGCCATCGAGCCGCTCCATGGCATTCCACCATCCAGCGACCACGTTCTCGGCGGCGCGCGGCGGGGCCAGGCGCATCGGCTCCTCGGTGTCCTGCGACAGCACGGGGTTCAGGCTGGACATGGGATCTCCCTAGGCGCGCGGGTGCGCGAGTTGGTAGGTCGCCCGCAGGCGTTCTGCGGACACGTGGGTGTAGCGCTGGGTCGTGTTGAGGCTGGCGTGACCGAGCACTTCCTGGACGGAGCGGAGGTCGGATCCCCCGGTGAGAAGATGAGTGGCGGCGGTGTGACGGAGCGCGTGGGGAGCGATCTCCGGAACGTCGGCCTCGCGGCAGAGCTGATGGATCGCCTCGCGCACCTGGCGCTGCCCCACGCGGGCGCCTCGGCGCCCGAGGAAAAGCGCGGCGTCCGTGTCCTCCGAGATGAGTGCGGGTCGACCGCCCTCGAGCCACTCGCGGACGGCGCCTGCTGCCGGCACGCCGAAGGGCACCACTCGCTGCTTGCTGCCCTTGCCCGTGACGCGCACGAGCCGCTCGTCGAGGTCCGCGTCGGCGATGTCGACGCCCACGAGCTCGCCGACGCGCATGCCGGTCGCGTACAGGAGCTCCGCGATCGCCCAGTCGCGCAGGTGGAGCGGGTCACCATCGTCGCAGCGGTCGCGCGCCACGGTGAGCAGCGTCACCACGTCTGCGGGGCTCATCGCCGCGGGCAGCGTCGACGCGGGCCGCGCCGACGCCAGCCGCAGCGCAGGGTTGGCCTCGATGTGGCCGGCGTCGTAGGCCCACGCGAAGAACGTCCGCGCCGCGGCGCCGCGGCGAGCGAGCGTGGTCCGCGACAGCCCCGACTGCGCCATCCCGGCGAGCCACGAGCGAAGGTCGGCGAGCGAGATGTCGGCCAGCACGGCGTCCGCGACCGGTGAGTCGACCTCGGCCCCGCCGGAGGCGTGGATGGCGAGCTGGAGGAGATCGCAGCGGTAGGCGCGCACGGTGTTCTCCGAGAGGCCGCGCTCATGGCGCAGGTACCCCTCGAACTGCGCGACCAGGTCGATCGCGCCGCTATCACCCCTCGTGAGCATGGTGCCACTGTGGCACCGTCACACCTGTCAAATCAACCCCTCCTGTCACATTTGTCACATCAAACTCACTGTTAACCCCCTTTTTGTACCGGTTTGTCATAGTTTTGGCGCCCAACGAGTGCTGATTCGTGCTGCCCTCATGTCAGCGGAACGCCACGGACCCGCCTCCACCCGAGCCCCCGGGCCTCGACCAGGCCTGCCAGCTCGAGGCGGCCCAGCGCCGCCCTCACCGCCGCCGCGTCGACCCCCGCCGCCGCCACGAGTTCCGAGCGCTCGACGGTACGACGGCCGAGAGCGTCGAACACCGCCCGGTCCTCGGGCCTGTCGAACTCGAGCCGGCCTGGGTCGCCATCACCGCTGTCCGCTCGGGAGGGGTCGAGTGGCTCGACGAGCTCGAGCACCTCCTGACCGTTCGTGACCAGGACTGCCTGCCCGTCGCGAACGAGGCGATGGCACCCCGCGGACGACGCACTCGTCACGGGCCCGGGCACCGCCGCCACGGGCCTCAGCAGCCGCTGCGCGTGGGTAGCCGTGCTCAACGCGCCCGAGCGCCAGGCCGCCTCGACCACGACCGTGACGCCGGCGCACGCGATCAGCCGGTTGCGTGTCAGGAAACGCGACCGGTGCGGGGCCCACCCGGGTGGCACCTCGCTCACCACCACGCCGCGTTCGAGGACGCGCTCCAGGATGTGCGCGTTGCCCGCCGGGTACAGGCGGTCGACCCCGCCGGCCATGACCGCGATGGTCCTGCCGTCCGCAGCGAGCGCTGCCCGATGGGCCGTGACGTCGATCCCGAAGGCGCCTCCCGAGACGACCGTTCGTCCCGCCCCGACCACATCCGCGGCGATCGCTGCGGCGACGTGGTCGCCGTACGAGGTCGAGGCCCGCGCCCCCACGATCGCGACACCCTCCGCGCCCAGGGCCTTCGGGTCGCCCCCTCCCCTCACCCACAGTGCGTGGGGTGCCACGAGCCCGAGGTCGTCCACCGACGTGGGCCAGTCACCGTCGCCGGGCACCACGACGCGGGCGCCGCACGCGGCGGCCCTCCGCCGCAGGTCGGCGGGCTCCGCACCGTCGACGCGGGGCGCCCAGCGAGCGACCGAGGCGACCGCAGCATCCACGTCCGCCGGTGCGGCCCGCTCGACCAGGCGCATGGTGGCGGCGACCGGATCGCTGATCGCTCCACGCAACCACTCCCAGGCTCCGGCTGCACCGAGGGTCTGCACCAGCCACCCGGCGACCGCGTCGGCCGGCTCGGCGACCGCGCTCCAGGACATGCGGGCGTCGACGTCTGCCGGCTCCGCCGTGCGGGCGCTCATGCGATCGCCCGGGTCACGATGCGCCGGCCCGTTCACGATGCGCCGCCCCGGGATCGAAGCGTCAGCGCCTGGGCGACGTGGTCGGGCGACGGCGCGTCCCGTCCCGCCAGATCCGCGATGGTCCACGCCACCCTCAGCGCACGGTCGGCGCCCCGGGCGGTGAGCGTCCCGCGATCGAGGGCACGCCAGACCGCCTCAGCGCTCTCTCCAGGCGTCTGGCGCCGCAGCCATCGGCCCGACACGTGCGCGTTGGTGCGCCACCCCTGGGCCGCCAGCCTCGCCCCCGCGCGCTCGCGCGCCTGAGCGACACGAGCTGCGACGGCCGCAGAGGCTTCTCCTGCCTCGGGGCTCGCGCCCGCAACCGGCCCTACGGTCACCTGGAGGTCAACACGGTCGAGGAGGGGCCCCGACAGCCGGGCCAGGTAGCGCCGACGGTCGATCGGCTTGCACACGCACCTCTCCCCTGTGCCATAGAAGTTGCCGCACGGGCAGGGGTTGGCGGCCATCACCAACTGGAACCGAGCCGGATAGCGCGTCGCGCCGTGGGCGCGGTAAAGCACGATCTCGCCGTGCTCCAGCGGTTGACGGAGCGTCTGGAGAACCCGCGCCGGGAACTCGGGTGCCTCATCGAGAAACAGCACACCCGCGTGCGCGCGTGAGACCGCACCGGGTCGCGCGAGGCCAGTGCCGCCACCGACGATCGCCGCCGCAGAGGCACTGTGGTGGGGGTCCTCGAACGGCGGCGTGCGCAGCAGGCCTCCGCTCGCGTCGAGCGTGCCGGCGAGCGAGTGCACGCTGGTGGCGACGATCGCGTCCTCGTCGTCGAGCGGCGGCAGGACCGTGGGCAGCCGCCGCGCGAGCATGGTCTTGCCGGCGCCAGGTGGACCGGACATGAGCACGTGGTGCCCCCCGGCCGCCGCGACCTCGAGGGCCCACCGTGCTTCCTCCTGGCCGCGCACATCGGACAGGTCGACGGACGACGGCCCGGCTCGATCCTGGGCAGGGGCGCGCACCGCGTCGGTTGCGATGGCCACCGCTTCGCGCGCCCCGTAGTGGACTGCCAGCTCCGCGAGCGTCGCCACCGGCAGCACGTCGATGTTCGGCACCAGCCGCGCCTCCTCGGCGTTCCCCGCCGGCACCACCACCGTGGCGACTCCGTGCCGGGCTGCGGCCGCGACCGCGGGCAGCACGCCCGCCACGGGGCGTACTCTGCCGTCGAGCCCGAGCTCGCCGAGGTGCACGGCGCGGGCCGCGCGATCGGGATCGATGGTCGCGGCTGCGGCGAGCACGGCGATCGCGATCGCGAGATCCGTGGATGCGCCGCGCTTGGGCAGCGACGCCGGCGACAGGTTGACCGTGATGCGGCGCGGCGGCCAGGCGAGCGACGAGCTCGCGATGGCAGCGCGCACGCGGTCGCGAGCCTCCGACAGCGACGCGTCCGGCAGCCCGACGATGGCGAATGCGGGCAGGGCCGAGCCGATGTGAGCCTCGACGTCCACCAGATGCCCGGCCAGACCCGCGAGAGCCACGGCCCTCGTGCGGCCGATCACTCGATGCCCCGGACGTGGTCGAGCTCGGCGGGGCCGGACGGCGGGAGCACCACCGCGACGGCGTCGACCCGCACGGCGGCGAAGGTGCGCCGCTGCGTCGCGAGCCACTGCCCCACCAGCACGCGCAGCCGAGCGACCTTGGTGGGTGTCACGGCCTCGAGACCGCTGCCGCACACGCCGGAGCGACGGGTCTTGACCTCGACCGCGACCGCGGTGTCACCGTCGGCCGCAATGATGTCGACCTCCCCGCGCGCGCACCTCCAGTTGCGCGCAAGCACCTCCCACCCCTGTTCCTCGAGCGCACGCGCCACCACCTGCTCGCCGTGCGCGCCCACCGCCTGCCGTGCATCCATGGGTCACCTCCCGCGCCCACACTGGAGCACGGGGACGGGCGGCGGCACGGCGATGCGGGCGCCTCAGGGGATCACGGGCCGATGCGGCGGCCTGGGGACGGGGCGGCGCGACACCGCGCCGCGGTCAGCGCATGCCGCGGCACGCCCGCCGACTCACCTCACGCGGCCGTCGGCGCGCCGACCTCATCTGCGGCTGCCTCGACGTCGCCCTCGGGCGGCCGGGCGTCATCGGGGCGTGCGTCGTCGTCGGGGTGCGCGTCGTCGTCGGGCATGTGCGCATCGGCCGAGAGCAGCAGCCGAGCAGAGATGAGGGCGATCACGACCGAGGCCGCGCCACCGACGAGGTACGGCAGTTGCAGGTCGACGCGCGCGAGAGCCCCTCCCGCGAGCGTGGCGATGGGGAACAGCCCCCACGACACCGTGCGGGAAGCACCGATCACGCGCCCCAGCATCGGCCCGGGCACGATGGACTGGCGCAGCGAGCCCCACGGCACGTTCCACGTCGAGACGCCATAGGCGCCGACGGCATACGACGCCGTCGCGAGCCAGGCGTTCGGCGCGAAGCCCACGCCCAGCAGGCCCAGGCCCGCGATGAGGGTCGACGCGAGCATCGTGCGCCCGCGCCCGAGGGCGCGCACCACGAGGCCCGAGGTGAGAGACCCCGCGACGGCGCCGAGCCCGATGCCCGCGGTCACCAGTCCCACCACCTGCGCCGTCACACCGAACCGATCGACGAACAGCAGCACGGTGACTGCCTGGGCCATGATCAGCATCGAGCCCATGATCGAGGTGACGATCACCATCGACCGCAGGTAGTGGTGCTCCCACAGGAAGCGCATGGCCTCGCGCAAGGGCACGTGGGACGCCGCTGCCTGCGGCGACGGTCCGCTCGCCCGCGCCGCCGCCACCGGCAGCGCCAGCACGAATCCCGCAGCGATCAGGTACCCCAGGCCGCCCACGATCATGGGCAGCGCGACGGCCGCCGCGAAGAGGACTCCCGAGATGGGAGTCGCGACGAACATGTCGACGCCGGTCTGCGTGGCCTGGATGCGACCGTTCGCGCGATCCAATCCCGCGCGCGGCACGAGCGCGGGCAGCACCGCGTTGGTCGCATTGTCGAACAGGGTCTCGCCGATGCCGAAGATCACGGTCGCGATCGCGAGGACAGCAATGCTGATGTGGCCGGTCGCGATCGCGAGCGCCACTCCCGCGGCGGCCAGCACCCGCATCGCATTCGCGACGGCCATCGCGACGCGCCGATCGATGCGGTCGACGACCATGCCCGCGGGGATGCCGAAGAACAGCCACGGCAGGAACGCGAGCGCCGTGAGGATCGAGATCGCCATGGGATCGCGCGTGAGCGTCACGGCGGTCAGGGGAATCGCGAAGCGCGCGATGCCATCGGCGAGATTCGACCCGATGGCGGCCGCCCACAGGCGCCCGAACCCCTCACCCAGCCCAGCCGCCCGGGGAGCCGATGCGGCGGTCACTTCGCGCCTCCGTCACCGAGCGACGAGGCAGGGTCGGCAGCAGGACCGGGGCCGTCGACCCCCACGACCGGGAACATGTTGAACTGCAGCGCGACGGTGCGGGCGCCGTCCGGGTCCTCTCGATCGCGCAGGGGGCCCACCACGTCCATGATCACCTGCTCGATGCGATCGCCGATCTCGAGCAGCTCCTCCTGCGTGAGGCGGGTGCGCGCCGTCATCAGGCGCGACGCGTTGACCCAGGCCTCGCCGAACTCGGCCTCGCCGCGGCGCAGGAACGCGTCGACGTGGCGCGCCCGCTGGTCGGACAGCTGTCGCGTCACCAGCAGAGCCGCCTCGTGCGCACCGGGGTCATCGCGCAGGTCCGTGGGACTGAGGGTGAGCCCTCCAGGCACCATGCGCCACCAGCGCTCGCGCGCGGTGCCGCGCTCGGCGTCCTCCTCGATGAAGCCGTGTCGCGCGAGCTGGCGCAGGTGATAGCTGGTGGCGCCGGAGGACTCCCCCAGACGGTCCGCGAGCTGGCTCGCAGTCGCGGGCCCGCCCATCGCCAGGTTGTCGATGATGTCCACGCGCAACGGGTGCGCGAGGGCCTTCAGTGCAGTGGCGTCGACGCGCCGGTCGCTGGAGTGCATGCCCCGCACGCTACTCTTGCAAAGACTTCTTTGCAAGAGTTTCTTTGCAACGGAACCTTTGCGTGTGTGGAGAGGTCCCGGGCGGCCGAGTCAGGTGCGGCGAGCGAGTGCGGAATCCTGCTCGCGCATCGGCCCTCCGTCAGCGACCCCGCCGTCGGGTACGTCCTCAGCATCGACCGCGCCCACCGCTGCCCCACCGGCCTCTCCGGCGCCCGGGGCGCCCTCGTCGAGAGTGGTCGCGAGCGGCACCTCCTTGACAAAGAGCAGCAGCACGAGGCTGATGATCGCGAGCGGCAGCAGCAGGAGGAAGACCGGCGTGAGCGCGTCGTTGTACGAGCTCACCACGATGTCGTGCGCCTGCTGCGGCAGGTCGGCCACGGCCTCGGGGGTGAGGGAGTTGAAGGCGCCGGGATCAACCACGGCGTCGGCGGGCATGCGCTCCCCCAGCAGGTCGATGAGGCGGTCCGTGAACATCGAGCCCACCACGGCCGCGCCCAGCGAGGCGCCGATCTGCCGGAAGTAGTTGTTGGCCGCCGTCGCCGTACCCACCATCCGCAGCGGGAACGTGTTCTGGACGATCAGCACCAGGATCTGCATGGTGAGGCCCAGGCCCACGCCCATGACCGCCAGATAGATGCACGTCACCCAGATGGGCTGCGTCCAGCTCATGGTCGACAGCAGGACCATCGCGACGCCCAGCAGGACGGCGCCCACGACGGGGAAGGCCTTGTAGCGGCCCGTGCGGCTGACGAGGTTGCCCGCGATGATCGACGTCGGCAGCATCGCGCCCATCATCGGAATCATCAGCAGCCCCGCCTGCGTCGCGCTCACGCCCGCCACCATCTGCAGGTAGGTGGGCATGTACGCGAGGGTGCCGAACATCAGGATTCCGGTCAGCAGTCCGGCCGTCGTGGTGAGCACGAAGTTGCGGCGGTGGAACAGGTGCAGCGGCATGACGGGCTCGTCCGCGGCGCGCTCGACCAGCACGAACGCAACGCCGGACAGGACCGCCAGCGAGAACAGGCCGATGATCTGCCACGAGGCCCACGGGTACGTGTGGCCGCCCCACGAGCTCGCCAGCACCAGCGCGGCAGAGGCGATCGCGAGCAGCACCATGCCCGCGACGTCGATCTTGGCTCCCCCACGGTCGTGGCGCGGCAGCTTGAGGAACAGCGTCGCGGACACGAGCGCGAGGATGCCCAGCGGGATGTTGATCCACAGGCACCACTGCCACCCGATCGACTCGGTGAACCAGCCGCCGAGCAGCGGCCCGGCGACCGAGGCGAGCGCGAAGACTCCGCCCATGACGCCCATGTAGCGCCCGCGCTGACGCGCCGGCACCACGTCCGCGATGATCGCCTGCGACAGGATCATCAGCCCGCCGCCTCCGAGGCCCTGGATCGCGCGGCCGACGATGAGCTCGGTCATTCCCTGCGACAGCGCGCCCACCACGGAGCCGAGCATGAACAGTGAGATCGCGATCATGAACAGCGGCTTGCGGCCGATCAGGTCGCCCAGCTTGCCGTAGACCGGCATCATGATGGTCGCCGCGAGGATGTAGGCGGTGGTGACCCACAGCATGTGGTCCACGCCGTTGAGCTCGCCCACGACCGTCGGCAGCGCGGTGGAGAAGATGGTCTGGTCGAGCGCGGCGAGCAGCATCGCGGTGATGAGGCCCACGAAGATCAGGCCGATGCGGCGCTTCTCGGGCGCCGATGCGTCAGTGCCGTGCGCGCGGGAAGAACGTGCGGGCGCAGTCGTGTCAGACAAGGGGACTCCTCGGGGTGGTCAGGGGGCCGCGGGCGCGCAGCCGCCGGTCATGCGGTGGGGCTCAGTGCGGGCGTCGCCTGCGTGAGGCGGCGCAGCTGCGGGAAAAGGTCGGTGACGAGCGAGTCGAGGTCGGGCTCGTCCTCGTGGCAGGCCCATCCGCGAGCGGCGACCTGCAGGATGCCCATGGCAATGTGGACCACGAGGGCGGCGTCGGAGTCGAGCGCGGCCGCGTCGCGGCCGGGGGCGGTGACGACGAGGCGCCGGCGGACGATCGCCGCGTACTGCTCGCGCGCGCGGGTGATGCGCGCCCAATTCGCGCCGGCGAGCTCCGCGTTCGCGTCGAGCAGCCTGCGGCGCAGTCGGTAGAGGTCGCGATCGGGCTGGGCGTCCACCCAGACCTGGGACATCAGCTCCGCGAAGGCCTCGACGTCCGAGACCCCCTCGCGGGCGATGAACGCCTCGATCTGCTCCTCCGTGGGCAGCGGCTTCTCGTCGCCGATCAGCGCGATCTCACGGGTGCCGAAGTAGTTGTAGAACGTGCGGGGCGAGATCCCAACCACGTCGCAGATCATCTCGACGCTGACCGCATCCACGCCATGCTCGAGGCACAGCTCGATCGCGGCTCGCTGCGTGGCGGTCCGGGCCAGGCGGCGCTTGCGATCGCGCAGGGACTCGTTCTGTTGCATAGTCTGCATTTTTGCAGACTCTGCAACGAATCGCAAGGGAGGGTGCAGTCGACGCGCACACTACGGCGTGCGAGATTCGAAATCCTGCACAACGACATCCGCCCGATCACGCCATTGCTCCACGAGCCGAGCGTTCGGCTCATCGACGAGCGCAACGTGTCTCTCCGCGGCTACCCGACTCTTGCCGAACAGCACGTGTCGATCGACGAGCCTCGCCCTGCGAACATCGGCGTCGACCGTCACGAACCACGACTCGTCAAGCAACGAGTCGAGGGCATTCCACGGTGCTTCTGGAACGAACAGGTAGTTGCCCTCGGTGACGACGAGCGCGGGCCCAGGATCGATCACTAGTCCGGCAGCGATGGGCTGCTCGAGGTCTCGCTCGAAGTCGGGCACATAGACGGGCGCGTCCAGCTCGCTTCTCGCACGGGCTACCGCGTTGACGTAGCCCCAGCCGTCGAACGTGTCGATCGCGCCCTTTCGTCCGGCTCTCCCCAAGCGGTGTAGTTGCGCATCCGAGAGGTGGAACCCATCCATCGGGAGCCATGCCGTCGCCACCCCCTCGGACGAGAGGTCCCTCAGGAGCGCCCGGACCAACGTCGACTTGCCCGCCCCGGGTGCGCCGGCGATCCCCAACACAGCACGAGGGCTGGAGCCCGCGAGGTCTCGTGCGCGCCGGAGAAGGTCGTCACGCATGGGAACGCGAGGCATCGATGTGCGCCGCCAGGAACTGACGGGCCTTGCACGCGAGCTCGAACCCGTCCTCCCAAAGGTCACGCCACACCGCCAGGTCATTCGAGAGCCCCCGCGCGACGACGGCGGAGGAGAAGGACTCGAATGTCACAGGCCCGAGATAGCCCACGTCCGCCAGGGCGTGGAAGAAGGCACCGAAGTCGAAGTGCCCCGACCCCAAGTAGCCGCGGTGGTTCTCGCCAACGTGCACATACCCGAGTCGGTCGCCCACCTCGACGACAGGACGCACGACATCATCCTCTTCGATATTCATGTGGTACGTGTCGAGATGTATGTAGACGTTGTCAGCTCCGATGTCGTCTGCCATGCGCAACGCATCACGGGCCGTGTTGAGGACATTCGTCTCGTAGCGATTGCACACCTCAAGACCCAGGCGCATGTCCCAGAGCGACGCCTGTTCGGCGAGCTCACGAATCACTGACACCGCATTGGCTCGCCCGGCGCGCGTGAGCGGCCCCGGGTACTTTCCAAGCGCGCTGTATAGCGCACCCGTGAAGAACGAGCCGCCGAGCTCATGAGTCGCCGCCAACGACTTCTGGAGCAGTTCAGCACCACGTGCCACCACCGCCGCGTCGTCACTCGAGACGTCGGCGTCGAACGCTAGCCCACGCGAGCACACTGGCTGGATCCCCGCGCTGTCGAGCGCCGTCCGTGCGACGCCAAGATCCATGCTGTCGAGATCGTGCAGTGACAGTTCGAGGATGTCGTAACCGGCACGAGCAGTCTGATCGACAGCGTGCCGCACCTCCTGATCCGAGGTGTTACCGGCCCACACCAGAGCGTGCACCCCTAGGGCATTGGTCGTCGGCGCGGTCATGAGCGGTCCTTTCGATGGTCGCCGTACGTGAGGATGGTGGCTACGAGTTCGTCGACGACTCGCGCTCCGTCGACGTCGACACACACGCGAACGTTGGGCTTCGCGTCCCGGATCGGCACTGTCTGCCCAAGGGTGAGGCTGCCGGACGTCTCGACGCTGAGGGACATGTGTTTCGTGACGCATACGCCAGGATCCGCTGCCACGGCGATGGCGAGCGGGTCGTAGAGCACGCACCCTGGCGCCCAGTCGAACATCGGAGCGTCGAGATAGGTGGTGCAGACTTGCGCGAGTATCTCCGCGACAGGAGACCGCGTCGGGTCGAGTGCGCGTATCGCGGAGTCCTGCAGCACGAGTCCCGTGTTGGGATTCGTCACGTCGAGGCTCACCATCGTGAGATCGATTCCGGACTCGAAGACTCGCTTCGCGGCGAGAGGGTCGAACCAGATGTTGCACTCTGCGACCGGCGTGATGTTGCCGCGCCCATAGACAGGGTCCAACCCCAAGGCGCCACCCATGAACACGATCCCGGCGAGCAGGTCCGCAATCTCGGGGTCTAGCTCCAAGGCGCGCGCGATGTTGGTCTGCGGGCCGATCGCGACGATCGTCACCTCGTTGGGGTTGTCTCGAACGAGCTGGACGATGAGTTCGGCTGCGCTCTGGTGCGCCACAACGTCGCTCGCCATCGGCAGGTCGACTCGACCCGGACGACCTCTCGCCCCTGCATACGCCTCGACAAGAAGCGCGGGCAATACTCCCGACAGGGGCACCGAATCTCCTATCGCAACTGGAACATCTGCGCGCCCAGCAGCGGCAAGGACTGCCCCGGCGCCGCGCGCGCCGAGCTCTGGTGGGCAGTTGCCGAAGGTTGTCGTGACCGCGAGGAGATCGAGCCTCGGATCTGACAACGCGAGCAGCAGCGCAATCGGGTCGTCGGCGTCCGTGCCGGGGATGCCGACGCCCGGATCGGTATCCAGAATGATCTTGCGCTGGCCGCTCATGGCAGTGCACCTTCCTCGCCGCCGTCGCCGGAGTCGCCCGGCGCCGCGCCCGTCATGATGGCGACGGCGTCCGCGGGTGTGTGGGTTTCGGGGGTGACGACCGCCGCGCGCCGTCCGAGTCGCTGCACGTGGATGCGGTCTGCGACGTCGAAGACGTTCGGCATGTTGTGACTGATGAGAATGACGCTCACGTCCTGTTCGCGTAGGCGGCGAATGACGTCGAGGACCTGCGCCGTCTCGCGAACTCCAAGCGCCGCAGTCGGCTCATCGAGCACCACGACACGGCTACCGAAAGCGATTGCGCGGGCGACTGCTACTGCCTGACGCTGACCGCCGGACAGTGTCTCGACGAGCTGCGTGATGTCCTGGAGCGTCTGGATGCCAAGCTCAGAGATCTTCGCTTCCGCGAACTCTCGCATCGCCCGATGGTCAAGCCCCCGAGTCACCTTGCCGACCAAGCCCGGACGGCGCCGTTCACGACCGAGGAAGATGTTTGACGCGATATCGAGCGCGGGTGCGAGTGCCAGCTGTTGATAGACAGTCTCGATGCCAGCGGCCTGCGCGTCCTGGGGATTCCGGAAGTGCACGGAGCGCCCTTCGACCTTGAGCGTTCCTACGTCGGGAATCTCGGCACCGGTGAGGCACTTGATCAGGGTCGACTTGCCGGCGCCGTTGTCTCCGATGACCGCAAGCACCTCACCGGGATAGAGGTCGAGGTCGACGCCATCGATCGCAACGACAGGGCCGTACGTCTTGACGAGGCCGCGCGCGCTCAACCGTGGAGCGTCCGTTGCCATCGAGGTGTCGTTCATCGCTGCGCCCCGGTCCGCCGAATCCACTGATCGAGGCTGACGGCCGCGATGATGAGCACGCCAATCGCGAACGTCTGCCACAACACGTCGACACGAGCAAGCGCCAGTCCGTTTCGGAACACTCCGACGATCAACGCGCCAAGAAGCGTCCCGAGCACTCGGCCGCGGCCGCCGAAGAGGCTTGTGCCTCCGATCACGACCGCGGTGATCGAGTCGAGGTTGGCATCGACGGCGGAGTTCGTGGTCGCCGCGCCCACTCGACCGATCAAGACCCAAGCCGCGAAGGCGAAGACGACGCCCGCCGACACGTACACGCTGAGCAGCACGGCACGCACGCGAATGCCCGCCAGACGCGCAGCGGCCGGGTCGTTGCCGACCGCATAGACGTGGCGACCCCACGAGGTCTGCGACAGCGCGAACGCCACACCCGCGTACATGAGGAGGACGAGCAGCACGCCGACCGTCAGGTTGAATGGCCCCAGCCCCACGGGTGTGGCCGTCCACGTAAGAAACGATCCGAGGACGTCACCCCGGATGGAGCGCCCTCCGCTCATAAGGAGTGCGAGCGCGGTGAAGACCCCCAAGGTGCCCAACGTGACGATGAACGGGGGCAGCTTGACGTAGGCCACGAGGATGCCGTTGACGAGGCCGGCGGCCGCGCCAACGGCAGCACCGACGACAAATGCCAGCACTCCGGGAACCCCCAGCTCACCGGCGAGGGTGCCCATCACCATGGTGACGAAGATCATGATCGCGCCCACGGAGAGATCGATGCCGGCCGTGAGGACGATCATTGTCTGTCCCACAGCCAACGCGCCGATGATGGCGACCTGCTGCAGGATGAGCGAGAGGTTGGCAGGCAGCAGGAACCGATCGTTGATCAACCAGAAGCTGATCACGGATCCGAGCAGCACGACCGTGGGGCTGATGCCCGGGTGCCGGTGGAGGAGTCTCCTCAATCGTTGGACTCGTGTCAGAGGGCGAGCGCGGTACCTCTCGGCCGCTGTCTGCTCGATCGTCTCAGTCACTACTGCCTGCCTCCCTCTCGCGCTAGCGTGCTACCAGCACAGAGCCGCGCCCTCGTCGGTGTCGATGCTCTCCAGTCCCTCGACGGCCTCATCCGTCACGAGCGCCGTGCCCGTGTTGACGAAGTCGGAGCCGGCCTCGGGCTCAGGCAGCGTCCCATCATCGAGCCACTGGACCACAGCCTCGATCCCGAGGCGCCCCATCTCGCTGGGGTACTGCTGAGCGACCGCACCGAACTCGCCGGACGCCACAGACTCGACACCGCTGCAGCTGCCATCGAGTGACACCACGAGCGCATCGGTGATGCCCGCAGCCTGGAGCGCCTGAGCAGCTCCCACGCCAGATGTCTCGTTGGCTGAGTACACGACGTTGATGTCGGGATTGAGCGACAGGCAGTTCTCCATCGCGCTGCGCCCGCCGTCCTCGGCGCCATTCGACGCCTCATTGCAGACGATCTCGTACTCGCCACCGCTGTAGGTCCCGACCGACGCCTCGTCCCCATTGACCTCGGGGTCCGCCAGGTCGATTCCCATGCCTGACAGGAATCCCTGGTCGCGTTGATAGTCGACGGAGACCACCTTGTCGTCAAACAGATCGATCAGCGCAATGGTGGCCGGCTCGCCCTCAAGCGATTCCGCCACCCACTGTCCGATCAGCGAGCCCGCCTCGAAGTTGTCAGTCGCGAAGGTCTCGTCCACGAGGTCAATCGGATCCGTGGGCGTATCGAGCGCCAAGACCAGCAGCCCGGCGTCGCGGGCGGCCGTGATGGCGTCGTTCACTGCAGGGCCGTTGTTGGCGATGAGGATGGCCTTGTCGCCTCGTGCGACCGCATTCTCGATCGCCTGGATCTGTCCGTCAGCATCAGACTGGTCAGCTCCTGCCTCGACAGTGAGCTCGACGAGTGCGTCGTCAGCCGCCTGCTCTGCACCCTCGACCATCGCCGTCCAGAAATGGTTGTCCGGGTCCTTGGTAATGATGGTGACGTAGGTGTCCTCTCCAGAGGCCCCGTCCGAGGTGTCCGCGGTCGTATCCGCAGACGAGCACGCGGCGAGCCCCAGTGACGCGACGGCCGCTGCCGACATTGTCCACGAGCGCTTCCATGCGGGTCGTGATGCCATCTCAACTCCTTTGGTGAGTGCCCGCTGCGGGGGTGCAACGGCGCTGGGCACCACGATGCCAGTTCCAACTTTGAAAGTCAATTACATCTAGTTCGATGGCATAATGGGCTTATGGTGACCCGATACTCCCGTCTGCCTGCACAGACTGCCAGTAGCATCGCTGATGTGAACGTGGTGAAGGTGCCGTCGCCGTGGCTACGCGAGAGTCCAGGTGCGCTGCTTGGCGCCATTCGAGAAGCCCATGAACCGCTCAGCAAGACCGACCTCGCCGGACTGCTCCTGCTGTCGCGCACCGCGGTCGCCCAGCGGGTCGATGTCCTCGAGGACGCCGGACTGCTTCGCCGAGCGGCCCCCCGCGCGGAGGCCCGCGGGCGCCCCGCCGACCGCTACGAACTTGACCCCGACTTCGGTGTCACCCTGATCGCCGACACCGGCGCCACCGGCATGCGGCTCGCCGTCTGCGACCTGGCCGGCAATCTGCGAGCCGAGACCACCGCCGATATCGACATTGCCACGGGCCCAGCCCCCATCCTCGACGCGGTCGTCGAAGGATTCTCCGCCCTGCTACGCGAGCTCGATGAGCCCCGCACGCGAGTGCGCGGTATCGGTCTGGACGTGCCCGGGCCCGTCGACCACGTGCGCGCGCGAGTGATCAATCCCCCCATCATGACTGGGTGGCACGACTTCGACATCCGCCAGCGCTTCTCTCAGGACTTCGACTGCCCCGTCGTGCTGGAGAAGGACGTCAACGCCATGGCCTTTGGCGAGCAGAGGTTGGTCCATCCGGAGATCGACGACCTGCTCTATCTCAAGCTGGGCACGGGCATCGGTACCGGCCTCATGCTCCGTGGCGACATCTATCGTGGCGCTGATGGTGCGGCCGGAGACGTCGGCCACACTCCCGTGGCGCGGGCCGGTGAGACCGACGCCGCGCCATTGTGCCGATGCGGCAATCGCGGTTGCCTCGAGGCATACGCCAGTGGCTGGGCGCTAGCCCGCGACCTGCGCGATGCCGGCATTGCCGTCACTCGAGTCTCGGACATCGTCACCCTGGTCAATCAGGGTGAGCCCAAGGCGATCGCGGCCGTGCGCGCTGCGGCGCGCACCATCGGCGGAGCGGTCAGCGACTTGGTCAGCATCCTCAATCCCCGGGTGATTCTGGTCGGCGGTCAGTTGGCGGGCGCAGACGGCATGCTGATCTCGGGCATCGGCCAAGAGGTCTACAGTCGCTCGCTCCCGCTAGCGACGCGCGATCTGCGCATCGTCCCGAATTCACTAGGGAAGCGCGCGGGGGTCCACGGTCTCGCCACGCTCGTCGCCGACGAGGTCCTCTCCATCGACCGCGTCAACGCCTCCGTGCGCCAGTAGCGCGTGCACGAGGGGCCATCAGCGCCCGCGCAGCTGCCGGATGTCCGGCATCGCGTCCTCGTCCTGCGACAGCTCCTCGATGTTGACGTCCTTGAACGTCACCACGCGCACGTTCTTCACCAGCCGTGCCGAGCGGTACACGTCCCACACCCAGGCGTCCGTCATCGACACCTCGAAGTAGACGTCGCCGCCCGAGGCCCGCACCTGCAGGTCGACCTTGTTGCACAGGTAGAAGCGGCGCTCGGTCTCGACCACGTACTGGAAGAGGCCCACGACGTCGCGGTACTCGCGGTACAGCGCCAGCTCGGCGTCGGTCTCGTAGTTCTCGAGGTCCTCACTGCTCACCCGTCCATCATGGCCACAGCAGGCCGATGCGCGCATCCGGCGCGCCGGATCGCGCCAGTCGCGGCGGCGTCACGAAGGCTCGGGCAGCGACCAGGACCGCCGGTGCAGGTCCGTCGCGCCCAGCCGGCGCAGCGCGTCGAGGTGCACCGCCGCGCCATAGCCCTTGTTCCCTGCCCAGCCGTACTCGGGGTGATCGTCGTGGGCCGCCGTCATGAGCGCGTCGCGCTCGACCTTCGCGAGCACCGAGCCGGCCGCGATGGACGCGCACAGCGAGTCGCCCTTGATCACCGTGGTCACCGGAGGCGTGGGGAGGGACGATGCGGGCGCGGAGTCATCGAACAACGTCGCGGCGGGAGGGGTGAGCCAGTCGTGCTTGCCGTCCAGGAGGACCGCGCCCACCGTGACGCCCGATGCGGCGATCGCCTCGAGCGCCCGGGTCCCCGCGAGCCGCAGCGCGCCCACGATCCCGAGCTGGTCGATCTCGCCGGGCGAGGCGTGCGCGACCGCGCGCGCCACACCGAAACCGGTGCCGCCGAAGCCGGCCAGCGCATCGGCCATCGCCTCGCGCCGGGCGGGGGTGAGCTCCTTGGAGTCAGCGAGCCCCTCGGGCCACGTCGCGCACCGCGACACGGCGCACACGCCCACGGTGACAGGCCCGGCGAGCGCTCCCCTGCCGACCTCGTCGATGCCCGCGACCACGGTCGCGCCGGCGTCCCACAGGGCCGCCTCATGGGCGAGGGACACGGGCATGGGTCAGTCCTCGACCGTGTCCGGGTCCTCGTACGGGTTGCCGATGCCGTGGAAGTGGTCGAAGGGCCACACGGTGGCGAAGGCGGTGCCCACGACAGAGTCGATCGGCACGGAGCCGCCGCCGGGATTGCCCATGTGGGAGCGCGAGTCCGCGCTGTTCGCGCGGTTGTCGCCCATGACCCAGAGGTAGCCGTCGGGGACGGTCGTGGAGAACTCGGTGAGCGACGGCTCGACGCCGGGGTCGAGGTAGGTCTCGTCGAGGGGCTCGCCGTCGATCGTGATGCGGCCCTCGGCGTCGCAGCACTCGACGGTCTCGCCAGGCAGGCCCACGACACGCTTGACGAGGTGCTCGCCGGCGTCCTCGGGCAGGAGCCCGGTGAAGGTCAGCACGGTCTTGCCGGCGGACTCGAGAGCGGTGTCGTCCGAGGTGTCGACAGGGGCGAGCCAGCCACCCGGATCCTTGAAGACGACGATGTCGCCGCGGCGCAGGTCCAGCGGACCGGGACGCCACTTGGTGACGAGGATGCGGTCGTTCAGCTGCAGCGTGGTCTCCATCGACCCCGACGGGATCCAGAACGACTGGAAGAAGAAGGTCTTCAGCAGCAGCGACAGCGCAAGCGCGCTGATGATGATGACCAGGAGCTCCTTGGTGAAGCCCCACAGACGAGCACCGGCGGACGGCCTGGAGCCGTCCGCCGGTGCGTCCGAAGTGCTGGCGATCTCAGCTCTCGCGCTTCTCGCGGATGCGCGCGGCCTTGCCGCGACGCTCGCGGAGGTAGTACAGCTTCGCGCGACGGACGTCGCCGCGGCTGACGAGCTCGATGTGGTCGATCGTGGGGGCGTGCACCGGGTAGGTGCGCTCGACGCCCACGCCGAACGAGATCTTGCGGACGGTGAAGGTCTCGCCGATGCCCTGGCCCTGACGGCCGAGCACGACGCCCTGGAACACCTGGATACGCGAGCGGTTGCCCTCGATGACCTTGACGTGGACCTTCACGGTGTCGCCGGCGCGGAAGTCCGGGATGTCGTCGCGGAGCTGGCCCGCGGTGATGTGGTCAAGCTTCTGCATGACTGCTGTCTCCTCGCGCACGCCACAGGTCCTGCACGGTATCTGCCTTGCGGCATCTCTAGGTGGTTGTGCGTCGCGGACTGTGCTCGGCCCCCTGTGGCAGGCGTGAGCGCCGCGCGCACCGAAGAGCAATTATGCCACAGGGCCGGCGTCACCTTCCAGCAGATCCGGCCGGCGCTCGCGCGTGCGCTCCACTTGCTGCTCGCGCCGCCACTCAGCGACGCGTCCGTGGTGCCCGCTGAGCAGCACGGGCGGCACCTCGAGCCCGCGCCACGACGCAGGGCGCGTGTAGCTCGGGTACTCGAGCAGCCCGTCCGAGTGCGACTCCTCGACGATCGACTGGGCGTTGCCCATGAACCCCGGGATCAGGCGCGTGATCGCCTCGATCATCGCGTAGGCCGCGACCTCTCCTCCGTTGAGCACGTAGTCACCCAGCGACACCTCGGAGACGCGATACCCGGCCGCCGCGTAGTGCTCGGCCACCCGCGCGTCAATCCCCTCGTAGCGCCCGCAGGCGAACACGAGCTGCTGCTCGGTCGCCAGGGACGCCGCCGTCGCCTGTGTGAACGGCGTTCCCGCGGGGCTCGGCAGCACCAGGTGGGCGCCGGGCTCCATCACGTCGTCGAGCGCCTCGCCCCACACGTCCGGCTTCATCACCATGCCGGCGCCGCCGCCGAACGGCGCATCGTCGACGGTGCCGTGGATGTCGTGGGTCCAGTCGCGCAGGTTGTGCACGCGGGCGTCCACCAGCTCGCGCTCGCGCGCCTTGCCCAGCAGCGACACGTCGAGCACGTCGAAGAACTCGGGGAAGATCGTGACGACGTCGATCCGCATCAGTGCGTCTCCCCCGTGGCCTCCGGCGTCTCGCCCGCCAGCAGCCCATACGGCGGCGTCAGCACCACGCGCCCGCCCTCGAGGTCGACCTCCGGCACGAACTCCTCCACGAACGGGATCATCGCGCGGTGGCCGTTCGGCTCCTTCACCACGAGCACGTCCTGCGCAGGCATGGACAGGAGGTCCACCACCTCGCCGATGGCGTCGCCGTCCGGTCGCACCGCAGCGAGCCCCACGAGTTCGTGCACGAACCACGCCTCGTCCTCGTCGGACTCCTCGCCGTCGATGACCAGCTCGACCCCGCGCGCCGCCTCCGCGTCCTCGCGGGTGCGGATCTCGTCGAAGCGCAGGTACCAGCGCCCCGCCTGGGTCCTGACGCCGGCGATGGTGAGCGGCCCGGCCTGTGCGGGCTCGGTCTCGTACGCCTCTCCCGGCACGAGCCGGTCCTCGGGGATGTCGGTGCGGATCTCGACCGTCACCTCGCCCTTGAGTCCGTGGGCGCGGCCGATGCGCGCGACGGTCAGCTTCATGGCACCAGGGTACGGGGCAGGGCGCCAGACCCCCGCCAAGTCCCCAGCCCACTCCCAGCCCGCTCCCAGGCACATCGCGTGAGATGGACTCCATAGCCCCCACGAAAGGACCGCCATGAAGCTCCCCCACGCGATCACCGCCACGCTCCTCGCCGGCGCGCTCGTCCTCACCGGATGCACCGTCAGCGACTCGACTGCGAGCGCCGGAGCCACTGACACCGTCACGACCACCACGGAGACTGCGACCGAGACGACGACCGACACGACCACCGACGCGTCCACCGACACGACCACCGACGAGACCGCGACGGTCGCGAGCGATGACGACGTTGACTGGGACGCTCTTCCCACGACCGACGTGACGCTCACCGACGCGGGGATCACCATCACCGAGGCGGGCACCTACGTGCTCACCGGCTCGTCGACCGGCCAGGTCGTGGTCGACACGGACGGAGCGGTGCGCCTGGTGCTCGATGGCGTAGACATCACGTCCACCGACGGCGCCGCGATCCAGGTCGACAGCGCAGACCTCACCGTCATCGAGCTCGCGGATGGCAGCACCAACACAGTGGCCGACGGGTCGACGCGCGACGACGAGGAGATCGACGGCGCCATCTACTCCGCGGATGACCTCATCATCACCGGGGCGGGCTCGCTCGACGTGACCGCCACCTATGCCGACGGCATCGTGGGCAAGGACGACCTCACCATCGAGGAGGGCACCATCACCGTCACGAGCGTCGATGACGGCATCCGCGGCAAGGACACGCTGACCATCACCGGCGGCGACATCACGGTGGACGCCACAGGCGACGGCATCAAGTCCTCGAACAGCACCGACCTGGGCGAAGGCATTCTCACGATCGTCGGCGGCGACATCACGGTGAGCTCGGGCGACGACGCCATCAAGGCCGAGCAGCAGATAGTGATCTCCGGCGGCACCATCGACGTCACCGAGTCCGTCGAGGGCATCGAGGCGCCCGTGATCGCGATCGACGGCGGCGACATCACCGTCAACGCGAGCGACGACGGCCTCAACGCGTCGGCGTCGGACATCGTCACCAGCGGGCTGAGCATCACGATCAGCGGCGGCACCCTGGCGGTGTCGATGGGCTCCGGAGACACCGACGCCATCGACAGCAACGGCGACCTGACCATCACCGGCGGCACCATCGACATCACCGGCCAGTCCGCCTTCGACTACGACGGGTCCGGGACTCTCACCGGCGCGACCGTCACGGTCAACGGCGAAGCGGTCACGGAACTGACCGGCCAGATGATGGGCGGAAGCATGGGCGGCGGCATGGGCGGCGGCACGCGAGGAGGCCCCGGCGGTCGCTAGGCGCGACGAGGACCTCCGCTCACCCGAACGGTGACGGGGGTCGTCGTGCGCGAGTCACGGCCACCTTCACGACGCCAGGGCACGGCCCGCCGCGACGCTCCCCGCGTTTCGGGCGCTCGAGGGCTACCGTGGGGTCACGATGTCGCACCGACGATGGAGGATCCGATGACGGCCGAGAGACAGGGCATCGGCAACATGCCGGCTGGAGTGGCGTTCGTGGCGGTGCTCGCGCTGCTCATGGGCGTGGCGACGATGGCGCTCGGGGGCGTGTGGCTGTGGGTGTCCAGCGACGACGCGCTGCTGGGCGAGGTCGACACGACAGCCAGCGACGCGACCATCTACGGCTGGGTGTCGCTGGGCCTGGGTCTGGTGATCCTCCTGGTGGCGGTCGGCCTGTTCCGTCGCTCGCGGTTGTCGCGATTCCTGGTCGTGCTCCTGATGGTCGTGCGCATCGGCGCCGACGTGTTCGCGCTGATCGCCATCGACGGCTTCGCGTGGGTGCCGGCCGCGATCGGCATCGGCTGGGCGCTGCTGATCATCCTCATGCTGTCGACGGCCCGCGCCACGCGCTACTTCCTGTCCCACCACTGACGGCGAGCCACCGCGGGCGCCGGCCCGCGCATCGGCCCTCCGCACACGCGAAAGCGCCCCGTGCCTCAGGCACGGGGCGCTTCGCTGTGACGTCGGCTAGGCGACGTCGACGATGTTGACCCGGACGTCCTCGCGCGACACGGCGTCGACGACGGTGCGGATCGCCGTCGCGGTGCGGCCACGGCGGCCGATCACGCGCGGCAGGTCGTCGGGGTGCACCACCACGTTGAGCGTGGTGCCGCGGCGCCCGGTGCGCTCGCTGACCGTGACGTCGTCCGGGTTGCGGACGATGCTGCGGACCAGGAACTCGAGCGCGTCGACGACCATCGTTACTTCTCCTCGGCGTCCTCGGCGGGAGCCTCGGCGGCCTCCTCCGCGGGAGCCTCTTCGGCGGCGGCCTCAGCCTCAGCCTCGGCAGCGGCGGCCTTGGCGGCCTCCTCGGCCTCCTTCTTGGCCTTCTCCGCCTCGGCGGCCTTCTCAGCCTTGAGCTTCTCGGCGGCGTCAGCGGTCGCCTTGATCTGGTCCTCGGCGGACAGCTTGCCGGCGGGGGTCTCGACGGTGCTCTTGGCACCCTTCTCGCCCTTGAAGGTGCCCCAGTCGCCGGTCAGCGTCAGCAGCTTCTGGACCTGCTCCGAGGGCTGGGCGCCCACGGACAGCCAGTACTGCGCGCGCTCGCCGTCGATCTCGATGAGCGAGGGGTTGGACAGCGGGTGGTACTTGCCGATCTCCTCGATCGCGCGACCATCACGCTTCGCACGGCCGTCCACGACGACCACACGGTAGAAAGGCGCCTTCTTCTTGCCGAAGCGCTTGAGACGAATCTTCACAGCCATGGCTGTACTCCTTGTGTATTCGGTATGAGCCGGCTCGGACCGTCCGGGGAAACAGACGGGCGTCGCTGGCAAGACGAATAGCCGATGCGGGTAGAGGGCCGCTCCGGCCAGCCACCTATTGTGCCAGATGCGCGGGGCAAGCGGCAACGCCCGTCCCCACGACCCCAGCGCTCACGACGCGGCGGTCCCCATGGTCGCGGGCTCGACCAGTGCCACGGCGCGGCCATCCTCGACGCGGACCCACACGCAGCGATGCTCCTGAACGGCCTCGGGGTCGAGCGTCGGAGCGGCGGCCGCGGCGTCCACGGGCTTCCAGCCCTCCTCCTCGAGGTACACGCGGGTGTCCGAAGTCATGAGGACGGGACGCTCCTCGACCACGTCGTTGACCACGGCATAGGCCTGGGTCGCGGCGTCCTCCGACTCCGCGAAGGCCGCGTACTGCGTCGTGTCGGGGCCGTAGACGCACGCGACGTCGATCGTGATCAGCGACGTCGAGTAGGCGAGGACGATGCCCAGGTAGTCGCCGTCGGGCAGCGGCGCCTCGGGCTCGGCGGCGCATCCCGAGCCGATGAGGCCCTCGTCCCCGACCGGTCCGGTCATGGCGGCGAGCTGGCGCAGTCCCTCGTCCTCGATCGGGATCGTGGGATGGACCGCAAGCGCGAGCGTCGCGTCCTCGGCACCGGAGGAACTCGCCCCAGCTTCGGGCGCGGCGTCGCCGCTCGCCGCGCAACTCGCGACGAGCAGGGCTGCCCCCAGCGCACCTACGCGCCGGAGGAGACGCATCGGTGCCATCGATGTCCCCTCGACATGCTGTTGGTCGTCACCCTAACGCAGTGCCGCACCAGGTGCATCGCCGCTGTCGGGATCGTCACAGCGCGCGCTGAGTCTCAGCCGAGAGCCGCCCACGGCGCGGTGGCGCCGGCCTTGACGCGACCGTCGACCGCGCGCAGCGCCAGGGCCGCGATCCCGCGCTCCTGCGCCAGCCGGAGCGTGCGGCGGCCGCCGGCGAGGATCGCGGTCGCCCACGCGTCGCACGCCACCAGGTCGGTGCCCGCGACGCTCACCTGGGCGAAGTGCTCGGCCGATGCGCGGGTGCGGGGGTCCCAGACGTGGCCGGGGGTGTGGGCGTGGCCGGACGTCGCCAGTGCGGTCACGGCGCGCCCGAGCTCGACCCGGCGCACCACGGGGGTCTGCGGCCCTGGCGCTTCGCGAGGATCCGCGATCCCTGCCCGCCAGCCGCCGTCGACGGGGCCGCGCCCGGAGACCGCGACGTCACCGCCGCAGGCCCACAGCAGGCCGCTCGCGCCCAGCAGTCCCAGCCGCCACCGCGAGCGCTCCATGGCCCACGTCTTGACGATGCCCGTGGGGTCGATGCCGCCATCGGGCGTGCGGGCATCGAACGCGCCGTCCGTCTCGTCGCGGAACTGCTCGCACCGATCCAGGACCTCGGCGACCGCGGGAGGGGCGTCCTGGATCGACGCTCGACCCGCGGAGATCCGCATCACCCACGAGTCTTCGCGGTAGGTCGAGAAGACCTCGTTGACCCAGCGCAGATCCGCCTCGACATGCTCCATGACGGTGTCGAGCGCGTCCGCGTCGACGTCCCCTTCGACCGCGAGCGCGAATTCCATCGCCATCGCGGTGACGGCGCGGCGCGCGGTCACGAGCGCCCGGACCCGGCCGTCACAGGCCGGCGTCAGCGAAGGCGGCCGCCGCGGACTCGATCATGGCCGGCGACGTGTAGCTCGCGCCCGAGACCACCTCGACGTCCGCCGACTGCGCCTCGAGGAATCGCTCCTCAAGCACGGGCAGCGCCATCTCGTTGATCCGGCGCGACTCCGACGCCGAGGTTCCTGCGACCGGGAACTCGACGTCGACCACCACGCCGCCCTCGATGTGCAGGCGCACCTGGTAGTCGCCGCGGATGTTGCTGACGACGGGGCCGTCGACAACCTCGGCCCCCGCGACTGCGCCGGTGCCGGAGTCGTTGCCGGTCTCCTCGGCCACGTCGCTGACGACGCAGTCGTCGCCGCTCGGATCGTCGTCGCGCTCGCGTTCCTCGACCGGGTCTTCGGTGTTGCCACGGCCCGAGTTGCTGTCGGGGTCGATATCGCGTTCGCAGTCGTCGTCCGACGTAGTCGCAGTGCCGGTGTCGACGTCCTCAGCGGTGCCGTCGTCCGCGAGCGCGTCGCTCTCAGAGCTCAGAGGCGACGGAGCGGCGATCACCGCACCCGCGATGATGGCGGCGGACGCGCCGCCCACGATCAGTGCTCGTGATGTCTTCATGAACTCACCATCCAAACTCTTCGCGATGCACGGCCTCGGGCGCGACCCCGGCAGCCAGCGCATCGGCTTCCACGTCGAGGGCCCACGCGCGCGGGCCACAGATGAACACGTCGACTGATGCGGGGTCGCGCACCATGTCCTTGAAACGAGCGGGCTGCTCCTGGGTTCCCCAGGTGTCGCCGCGATGGCCCAGCAGCACGTGCAGCGTCGCGCCCGAGTCCGCGCACAGCTGTTCGACCTCGTCGAGCAGGGGCGCCTCCTCGCGCGAGCGCGCCCGGATCACCACCGTGACCTGGTCGCCCTCCGGCGCTGACTCGAGCATCGAGCGGATGGGGGTGACGCCGATGCCGGCGGCGACGAGCACTACCGGGCCGCGCGCGCGAGACTGGTGCGTGAACACGCCGAGCGGCCCTTCGGCAAGGACCCGAGTGCCTGGCTCGAGGCTCGACACGAGGCCGGAGCCGTCGCCCGACGGCTTCACGGTGATCCGCAGCCGGTCACCCGGTGCCGCGGAGAGCGAGTACGGGTGGGACTGGCCCCGCAGTCCTGGCGCGAGGAAGCGCCACAGGAAGAACTGACCGGACTGGGCGCGCAGGCGCCCCAGGTCGCGACCGGTCATCGTCACGGTCGTCGAGCCGTCCGGCAGCCGGTCGACCGCTTCGACGGTCAGGCCGTGGCGAGCGAGCACCACCAGCGGGCGCGCGATCCGGAACACGACGAATGATCCGATCGACACGGTCCACAGCGCAGCCCAGAACCACCAGGCGACGCCCCCGCTGCGGAACGACGACCCCTCCAGGAACTGGTGCGGCACCGCGAAGGCGACGCCCACGTAGACGAGCAGGTGCACGGCGTGCCACCGCTCGTAGCGCCAGCGCAGCCGCACCGCAGTGAGCGAGGTGAGCAGCACGATCACGAAGGTCGCGAGCGCGATCTGCGCGAACAGCATGAACCAGCCGAACTGCGGCCAGGTCAGAAACTGCTCGACCGCGCCACGGCCGTCGTAGCCCGCGGAGATGATCGTGATGACCGTCGCGTGCAGCAGCATCAGGATGATCGCGATCTTCCCGATGCGCGTGTGGGTGGCGATCGCCCGGTCATGACCGATCGCCCGCTCGACCCACGGCGCCCGTGAGGCCAGCAGCACCTGCGTCATCATCAGCACGGCCGCGACGATGCCCAGCGCCCGGCCGAGCGTGTAGAACCAGTCGGCCGGCGTCTGGGCGAGCAGGCCTCCCGAGGTGATCATGAAGGCGATGCCGGCGACGGCGGCGAGCCACATCGCGGCCTCGAGACCGTCGGCCCACCAGCCGCGCCTGCCTGCGGCGCGCGCCCGCTGCTCGAGTGTCGGTGCTGTCACGGTGGCTCCCCGGGGTCAGGTGTCATCGGTGGCGACGCGCGGCTGCCGCGCATCGGTGATCGCTGTCGATGGTCAGGACGACCTGGTCAGTGGTCCCTGATCAGTGCTGCCTGGTCAGTATTGCCCGCGACCGCGGCCGTGTCACTGGCACGCGCACGACCCTCAGGCTTTCGTCAGGGGTTCGCGACACGAGATGGCACGGATGGGCCCGAACGGCTCGTCAGGCGACGCGCTGTCCCCGGAGCACGACGGCGGCCGGCGCCATGAGCGCGCGGATGTCTTCCCGGGGGTCCGTCCCATACATCACGAGGTCCGCGCTCGCGCCCTCGGTGAGCGTGTCCGCGCCCAGGAACGCGCGTGCCCGCCAGCTCGCCGCGGCCACGACGTCCGGTGCCGGCACGCCGGCCTCGACCATGGCCGCCGCCTCCTGCGGCAGCAGCCCGTGCCCCAGGGTGCCCCCCGCATCGGTGCCGACGAGGAGCGGCACCCCCGCCTCGTGGAACGCCCTCACCTGCTCGAACCGTCGTTCGTGCAAGCGCCGCATGCGCGCCGCGTAAGCGGGGAACTTGCTCTCCCCCGCATCGGCGTATCCCACGAAGTTGTCGATCTGCAGCAGGGTGGGCACCACGGGGATGCCGCGCTCGGCCGCGATGCGCATGTGCTGCTCGGTCATGCCGGTCCCGTGCTCGATGCAGTCGATCCCGGCGTCCAGCAGCGGGTCGATGGCCTCCTCCGCGAACGTGTGCACCGTCGCCCGGGCGCCCTCGGTGTGAACCGCGGCCACCGCATCGGCCAGCTGCTCGGGTGACCACAGCGGCACCAGATCCCCGACCTCCCGGTCGATCCAGTCGCCGATGAGCTTGATCCAGCCGTCGCCCTTGCGCGCCTCGTCGACCGCGACCGCCGTGAGGTCCTGAGGCTCGATCTCGCGGGCGAAGTAGCGCAGGTAGCGCTTGGGACGCGCGATGAAGCGCGCGGACCGGATCAGGCGCGGCAGGTCGTCGCGCTCGTGCACGAAGGACGTGTCGAGAGGCGAGCCGGCATCCCGGATCAGCAGCGTGCCGCGGTCGCGATCGAGCGTCGCCTGCTTGACCGCGAGGTCGCGGTCCGTCGCGCCGCCGGAGTCCAGGCCCACGTGGCAGTGGACGTCGACGAGGCCGGGCACCGCCACGCCGTCGACCCGGGTGACCGTGCCGCTGTGGCGCGGGCGCTCGTAGGTGATGCGGCCGTCGAGGACCCACGCCTCGGGCGCCACCGTCGCGTCGTCGACCAGTACCGGCCCGGTCAGGTGCAGCACGGTCACGGGCGCCTACCGCTTGAGGTACTTGCCGAGGTCCGAGTCCAGCTGCGACGGATCGAAGTCCTGCTCCTGCTGCCCCAGGCCGAACGCGCTGCCCGCCGGCTGCGCCGGTCCGTTCGCGGCGCGGTTGCGGGCGGCCGCCTCCTGCTGCGCGCGCTTGGCGGGGTTGCCGGACTTGCCCTTGACCTTGCGCTGCGGCGCCTGCTTGCCCTTCGACTTCTTGCCGCCGGGCATGCCGCCCCACGCGCCCGGGGCTCCGCCACCCTGGCCGGGCAGCTGAGGCATGCCGCCGCCCTGGGCCATCGCTCGCATCATCTTCTGGGCGTCCTCGAACCGCTTGACCAGGGAGTTCACATCCGAGACCTGCATGCCCGAGCCCGCGGCGATGCGCGAGCGGCGTGAGCCGTTGAGGATCTTGGGGTTGTCGCGCTCGGCGGGCGTCATCGACTGGATGATCGCCTCGGTGCGGACCAGTTCGCGCTCGTCGAAGTTCTCGATCTGGTCGCGCATCTGACCCATGCCGGGCAGCATGCCCAGCATCTTCTTCATCGAGCCCATGTTCTTCAGCTGCTGCATCTGGCTCAGGAAGTCCGTGAGGGTGAAGTCCTCGCCCTTGGTGACCTTGTCGGCCATCCGCTGGGCCTCCTGCTGGTCGAAGGCCTTCTCGGCCTGCTCGATCAGCGTGAGGATGTCGCCCATGTCGAGGATGCGTCCGGCCATGCGGTCCGGGTGGAAGACCTCGAAGTCGTCGAGCTTCTCGCCCGTGGACGCGAACAGAATGGGCCGGCCCGTGACCTCGCGCACCGACAGCGCGGCGCCGCCTCGCGTGTCACCGTCGAGCTTGGTGAGCACCACGCCCGTGAAGTCCACGCCCTCCTGGAAGGCGGTCGCCGTGGCGACGGCGTCCTGGCCGATCATCGCGTCGATCGTGAACAGGACCTCGTCCGGCTCGATCGCCTTGCGGATGTCCGCGGCCTGCTTCATGAGCTCCTGGTCGACGCCCAGGCGGCCGGCGGTGTCGACGATCACCACGGAGTACTGGCGGGCCTCGGCCTCCTTGAGGCCCTTCTTCGCGACCTTGACGGGGTTGCCGCGCACGCGCTCGCCCTCGCGGGTGACGCCGGGCTCGGGGGCGAACACCGGCACGCCGGCGCGCTCGCCCACGACTTGGAGCTGGTTGACGGCGTTGGGGCGCTGGAGGTCCGCGGCGACGAGCAGCGGGGTCTGGCCCTGACCCTTGAGGTAGTGCGCGAGCTTGCCGGCCAGCGTGGTCTTTCCCACACCCTGGAGGCCCGCGAGCATGATGACCGTGGGGCCGTTCTTGGCGTGGCGCAGGGGGCGCGCCTCGCCGCCGAGGATCGCGATGAGCTCCTCGTTGACGATCTTGACGACCTGCTCGCCGGGGTTCAGTGCACCAGAGACCTCGGCACCCAGCGCGCGCTCGCGGATGTTGCCGGTGAAGGTGCGGACCACGGGCACCGCGACGTCCGCGTCGAGCAGAGCGCGGCGGATCTCGCGGATGGTGCCGTCGATGTCCGCCTCGGTCAGGCGGCCCTTGCCGCGCAGGCCCTTGAACGTGGCTGTCAGGCGGTCGGAGAGGTTCGCGAACACAGATGTCCCTTACGTTGAAGCGTGGCCTCGAGTCTACCGGCGGCGCGCGGGTGCGCTCTCGCGGCCCCTCCCTTCCCGAGCGAAATGGGCCCATTTCGCTCGCCCAAGCGCTTAGACGAGCGATTCGGGCCCATTTCGCTCGTTTCAGGGGCTAGGTGAGAGAGAACGCACCGCCAGGAGGGCCGATGCGCGGGTCGGGTCAGCGGTCGCGTGCGTCGAGTTCGCGGCGGGCCTTGGCGGTGAGCGTGTCGATGAGGCTCGCGCGCCACGTGGTCCAGGCCTTGGGTCCGGCGGCGCGCGCATCGGCCTCGGTCAGGGCGCGCAGCGTCTCGAGCAGGTCGCGGCGGTGGTCGACCGCGTCGAGCAGTCGCGCGACGGTCTCGGGCGCGTCCGGATCCTCGGTGGTCGCGAGCGAGGCGAGCGTCAGGTGCTCGCGGACCAGCAGCTCGAGGTCCTTCGCGGTCTGCTCCGCGAGCCCCATGCGAGCGGCGATCGCGGGGATCAGCACGGCGCCGTCGACCGAGTGGTCCGTCGCGCCCGCGCGCTTGCCGATGTCGTGCAGCCATGCGGCCAGCAGCAGGAGGTCGCCGTCGGGGACCTGTCGCCGGTGCTTGCCCGCGAGCACCACAGCCTCGAGCATGTGGCGGTCGACCGTGAAGCGGTGCACGGGGCTGCGCTGCGGCCGGTTGCGCACGCCCTCCCACTCGGGCACCCACCGGACCGCCAGGCCGTGCAGGTCCACGGCCTCCCACACGTTGACCAGGTGACTGCTCGAGCGCAGCAGGTCGCGCAGGTGCTGGCGCGCCTCGGCCGGCCACGGCTCGGGGAGATCGGGGCAGCGCTGCAGCGCCAGCAGCAGGTTGGGGGTGAACGAGAGCCCCGTGCTCGCCGCGGTCGCGGCGGCGCGCAGCGGGAGCAGCGCGTCCTGCTCGGGCTGACCGTCCGTCGCGAGCGCGAGCTCTCCGTCGACGTCGATGAGCCCAGCGGCGACGTTGACGTGGCGCGGCGCCGCGCCTCGCCGGCGCGCCTTCCAGGCCCGAGAGCCGATGCCGGAGCGCTCGAGCGATCGCCGCGCACCCCTCTCGGTGGTGTCGAGGGCATACGCGACGGTGCGGCCTGCCTCCGCGAGCGACGCGAGGAGATCGTCGGGGTCGCCGAAGCCCATGTGCTCGGCGACCTCGTCGGCGATGTGGCGTCCCAGGACATTCACGGGGCGCCCCGTGACCAGGTGGATCGCGTCGCGGGCGTCCTTGAGGTGCTCACCGGCCTGGTCGACGGCGCCGTGCGGGCGGTCGGTGAGCCACGTCGCGGAAAGCGCCGAGAGGCTCATGTGGTCGCGCAGGCCCCCGCGGGCCTCCTTGAGGTGCGGCTCGATCAGGTAGGCGAGCTCGCCATGGCGTTCGGCGCGTGCGCGCGATGCGGCCAGAAGTTCGGGGAGGCGCTTGCGCGCGGCGGCGCGCCAGTCCTGGTAGATCGCTACCCGGGCCTGCTGCGCGAGGGCGGCGTCGCCGGCGACAGGATGCAGGTCGAGGAGCCCCGCCGCCGCGGCGAGATCCTTGGATGCCACCTGCCGGCACTCCGTGATGGAGCGCATCGAGTAGTCCAGCTGCAGCCCGGCGTCCCAGATGGGGTACCAGAGGCGCTGGGCGAGTTCGGCCACCTGCTGAGTGGTGTGCGTCTGACCGTCGTGGATCAGCACGAGATCCAGGTCGGACGCGGGACCGGCGTCGCCTCGGCCGATCGACCCGACCGCGCCGAGCGCCACCCCTGAGTGCAGGGGCTTGCAGTCCTCCCAGTGCTCGCTCAGCCGGGTGAGGATGAGATCCGAGATGGCCTTGCGGCGAGCGGAGCCGGGCACATGGTCACGGGCGAGTCGATCACTCAGCTGCGCCCGCTCACGCTTGAGGTCCCGCACCCCGTGGGGGTGCGGGACCTCAGCGTGTGAGCCGTCAGGGGCAGCGCCCGTCAGGCCCTCCATTGATGCGGTGCGTCCGTGTCAGAGCGCGTCCGCGCCGTGCTCGCCGGTGCGAACACGAGCGACGTCGTCCACGGGGACCGTCCAGACCTTGCCGTCACCGATCTTGCCGGTCTGCGCGGCGGAGACGATGGCCTCCGTCACGCTCGCGGCGTCGGCGTCGTCGACCAGGACCTCGAGACGGGTCTTGGGCACCAGGTCGACGGTGTACTCGGCACCGCGGTAGACCTCGGTGTGGCCCTTCTGGCGACCGTAGCCTGCGGCCTCGGAGACCGTCACGCCCTTGACGCCTGCGGCCTCGAGAGCAGCGCGGACCTCGTCCACACGGTGCGGCTGGATGATTGCAGTGACCAGCTTCATGGCTACTTTGCCTCCTCGTAGGCGGTCTCACCGTGCTCGGCGAGGTCGATGCCGGAGACCTCGACCTCTTCACTCACGCGGAAACCGATGGTGTACTTGATGGCCAGTCCAATGATCAGCGTAGCAATCGCCGAGTAGACGATCGTCACACCGGCAGCCGCGGCCTGGACACCCAGGAGCGTCACGCCGCCGCCGTAGAACAGGCCGCCGTCACCGTTGATGACCTCGGAGCCCACGAGGCCGATGGCCAGCGTGCCCCAGAGACCGGCGACGAGGTGGACGCCCACGACATCGAGCGAGTCGTCGTAGCCGAACTTGTACTTCAGGCCCACCGCGAGCGACGAGAGGATACCGGCGACGAGACCGACAACGATCGCGCCCCACGGGTCCACCGAGGCACAGGCCGGGGTGATGGCGACCAGACCGGCAACCACACCGGAAGCGGCACCGAGCGAGGTGGCCTTGCCGTCGCGGATCTTCTCCACGAGCAGCCAGCCGAGGATGGCGAGTGCGGTCGCGATGGTCGTGTTGACCCACGCGGTCGCAGCGAAGTTGTCCGCCGCGAAGGCCGAACCGGCGTTGAAGCCGAACCAGCCGAACCACAGCAGTGCGGCGCCGAGCATGACGAACGGCAGGTTGTGCGGGCGCATCGGCTCCTTGCCGAAGCCCTTGCGGACGCCCAGCAGCAGCGCCAGGACCAGACCGGCCACACCAGCGTTGATGTGGACGACGGTTCCACCCGCGAAGTCGTACGGACCGGGAAGGTCGGCGAACAGCGGTCCGCCAGGGCCGAGGAGGGCGTCAAAGCCCTCGCCGTTGGTGCCGGTACCCCAGACCCAGTGGGCCACGGGCGAGTAGACCAGGATGACCCACAGGAACGCGAAGACGAGCCACGACGAGAACTTCGCGCGGTCGGCGATCGAACCCGAGATCAGGGCCACCGTGATGATGGCGAAGGTCGCACCGAAGCCAGCCGAGATGATCGACATGGCGTCGCCGGACTCAGCCGTCGCGATCATGCCGAAGTCACCGAGCGGGTCGCCGATGATGTTGTTGATGGTCTCGCCGCCACCCGAGATCGAGTAGCCGAAGAGCACCCACGCGAGTGTTCCGACCGCAAGGGCGCCGAAGCTCATCATCATCATGTTGAGCACTGACTTGCCCCGCGACATGCCACCGTAGAACAACGCCAGACCAGGCGTCATCAGCAACACGAGCGACGCAGAGACCAGCAGCCAGGCAATGTTGCCGCTATCCATTCTGCTTCTCCTTGATTGGTTCCCTCACCCCCACGGGCGAGTCACCAGTCACCTTTCCGCAGATGTGTTGCGCCTGAACTGCCGTCGTGTTTCGCAACTGTTACAAGGAGTGCGTGCGAGTAAAAGGTGTGTTGCGAGATCCGACAATGTCCGGCTTGCGTGCGAGTGGCCTAGTCGATCCACTCGTCGAAGTCCACGACCCAGACGCCGTCCTCGCGGATCACGTCGTACCGCCAGCTCTCCGAGTACCGTCCCGTCGAGTCGGTGTAGGTCTCGCGCGTCTGGACGGTCGCGACATCCCCGCTGACGTCGACGGATGTCACGGTGAAGCTCGTGCCTGTCGGCGGCTCCGGGAACAGCTCCTCGATGTCCGCGCACGTCCAGGACGCGTAGTAGGCGTCGCTCGTGGAACTCTCGACGGCGGCGCAGTCGCCCGCGTAGAGCGCGTCGACGTAGTCCCGGACCGCTGCGGTGGGGCCTTCGGTGGCCCGTTCCACGAACACCAGCACCGCCCAGATCAGCAGCGCGCCGAGCACCACGAGCGCCGCCGCTCCTCCAACTATCCACGGCCACACCTTGCCCTGGCGCCGGGCGGGGCCAGGCGCCGCGGCGACCGCCGCGAAGGGATCAGCGCCGGTGGACGGGGTCGCGAAAGAATCGGCGGTGGACGGGGCCGCGAAGGGCTGGGCGGCATACGTAGAAACGGTGGGTCCGGTGGACGCGGTGGGCACCGCGGGCGCGGTGGACGCGGTGGGCACCGCGGGCGCGGCGGACGCAGTGGGCACCGTGGGCGCAGTCGACACCGTGGGCGCAGTGGGCGCCGCCGGCTCGCTGACGTGCTGCGTCCACGCGGCGCCGTCCCAGTAGCGGAGCCGACCGGAGCCGGAGCCGTCGTCGTACCAACCGGCGGGAATCTGCGTCATCGGTGCCTCCAGGCGGACCAGACTGTCACACCGCCGTGACGCCGTCGACGAGCCACGCCTCGCCGTCGTGCACGAGCAGATGAGAGACCTGCTCGACCACGTGGTCGGTGCCGTCGACCGAGGTCTCCGTGGTGGTGACGGTCGCTGTCGAGCCGTCGACCTCGAGCCCGGTGATGACCATCGAATGCCCCTCGGACCCCTCTTGGTAGTCGCGCGCGGCCTCGGAGAACTCCTCGCGGGTCTCAACGCCGAGCGACTCCCACAGATGCTCGGTGGTGATCCAGAGAAAGGCCTGGTAGTGACCCTGTCGCCAGGCCTCCTCGTACGCCTCGACCACCTCGGCCGGCGTCATCGCGTCCGGCAGCTCGTCGAGGTTCACGCGCCGTTCCCCAGCAGTCCGTCCACGAACTCCTCGGTGTCGAACGGCGCGAGGTCGTCGGCGCCCTCGCCCAGGCCGATGAGCTTCACCGGCACGCCCAGCTCTCGCTGGACCGCGACCACGATGCCGCCCTTGGCGGTGCCGTCCAGCTTGGTCAGGACGATCCCCGTCACGTTCGCGACCTCCGCGAACACGCGCGCCTGGGCAAGGCCGTTCTGGCCGGTCGTCGCGTCGAGCACCAGCAGGACCTCGACCGGAGGCGCGACCTTCGACACCACGCGGATGATCTTCCCGAGCTCATCCATGAGCCCGGCCTTGTTCTGCAGCCGGCCAGCGGTGTCGACCAGGAGCACGTCGGCTCCCTGCTCACGCGCGTGGTCGGCGGCCTCGAACGCGACCGATGCCGGGTCCGCGCCCTCGCGGTCCGACCTGATCACCGGCACGCGGACCCGCGCACCCCAGGTCTCGAGCTGATCCGCCGCGGCGGCGCGGAACGTGTCCGCCGCGCCCATCACCACGCTCCGGCCCTCAGCGACCAGCACGCGCGCGATCTTGCCGACCGTGGTGGTCTTGCCCACGCCGTTGACGCCGACCACGACGATGGGCTCGTGCTGGCCGGCGCCCGGCTCCGCGAGCCTCAGCGACCGGTCGAGCGTGGGGTCGATGGTCTCGATCAGCACGTCGCGCAGGATCGACCGCGGGTCCGCGTCGGGCGTGGAGCGCAGGCGCTCCCGCAGGCCGTCGAGAATCTCGTCCGTCGCGGCCGCACCCACGTCCGCGAGCAGCAGCGTCTCCTCGAGTTCATCCCAGTCGTCCTGGGACAGCGTGCCCTTCGAGAAGATCGCGAGCAGGCTCGCCCCCAGGCCGCCTGCCAGCCGGGCGCGCAGGCGGTGGAGGCGGGCATCGGGACGCTCGGGCGCCTCGGCCGATGCGCGGGCTGAGGCCCGCACGGACGCGGACTCGGGCGCGGACGCGGGCGCAGCGTCGGGCGCCGCGCCGGCCTCCGGGGCACCTCCGGCCCGGCGGCCCTTGGCGGCGATGACACCGCCGATGCCGCCCAGGACGGCGACTCCCGCAACGATCAGTACGACGAGGTCAGCAGACCCCGGAATCCAGCTCACGTCCATGGGATCAGTGTGTCAGGAAGCGCGCGGGCAGCGCACCCACGTGGGTTCCAGGGCCCGGCACCCGACTCGACCGGTCCGGGGCGCGACATCATGGCGGGCGTCGAGGGCCCCGTCAGCGCTGAGCGAGACCCAGTTCGCCGGTGCGCGGCTGCTCGACCGCCGCCTGCGCGGCCTCTTCGCCGGAGTGGCGCAGTGCGGCGGCGCGCTCGGCGACCACCTCGGCCGCGTGGGCGGCGGAGCTCCGGGCCCAGGCCGCCGCGCGATCGCCGGGGGCAGGGCGGTCGCGCGTGGAGTCGATGTCGCCCACGAGCTCCCAGTCGGACTCCTGGCGCGGCACCGGCGCGAACACCTCGTCGACATCGCGGCGCGGTCGCACCCCGAACGCCAGGCGCAGGATGTGCCGTCCTCGGCCCTCGGCGAACGCGCCGACGACCATGACGACGACGGCGAGCACCATGATGGCGGACAGAATGCCGAGCACAGGCGTGAACACGGGCGAAGCCTCCAGGGGTCAAGGGACGATCCGGACGAAATACTCACCCGAGGTCGGACTCAGATTCAACTCAGACAGCGGGCCGGACGCGTGCGCGGCACGGCCCGAGCGGCACCCGCCCACGCGGCGCGCGAGCGGTTACCCTCCCACCATGGACAACGCACGGCGGGGCCCTCAGGGTTGGGTCTGGATCGCGGCGGCAGCTGCAGCACTGATCGTGCTGGGCATCGTCGTGGTGCTGGTCTCGCAGCCTCCGGCGGATGACGCGCCGGCCGCGACCTCGCCGTCTCCGGAGAGCGACGCCTGCGGCGGCGTCGACGCCCAGTATATCGACCTCGATCTGCAGATCGTTCAGCCGGAGTCCCTCATGTGCTTCGTGCTCGACGAGCGCCTCCAGGTGACGGTCGGCGCGGCCGCCCTCGAGCCCGACGACGCCGTGGTGCTGACGGTGCGGACCGTCGACGGCGAGACCCTGGGCACCGCGGCGAGCGAGCCGGAGTGGGACCCCGAGGTCGCCGTCACGCTCGAGCCCGGCATCTACGTCGTGGAGGTGACCGGCCAGGGCGGCGGCACTCCCCCGTTCCTCGTCTACAGCGCCACCTTCGCGCCGGGCGAGGATCAGCCGGCCGACTCGGTGGACGTGCCGTCCGAGCAGCGCTGCCTCGAGGACTTCCCCGCGCTCGCCGCCGGCGGTCGTGTGGCGGTGAACGAAGCCGCCGGCGAGGGCACGGCCCACTACGCGTGCATCAGCCTCGATGAGGCGGCCTTCGCCAAGGTGGGGCTCGTGTCCCCCGACCCCTCGGACGGGGACGCCGCGGACCTCCAGATGGCGCTGTATCGGTACGACGGCGGTCCGGTCCTGGTGCGATCGGCCGACGACGCCATCGGGTACGACCCCGAGCTGTCCGTCGATCTCGAGGCGGGCACCTACCTGGTCGAGGCCACCGCGTGGTTCGACTCCCCGACCGGTCCATTCCAGTTCTACCTCGACATCGACGGCGAGCTCTTCCGTCACGGTGAGGTGACGTCGCTGCACGCTGATCTCACGGAAGACGTCTGCACGGGCGCGCCGATGCTGGCTCCCGGCGACGCCGTGACGGTCGAGGGCGAGCGCACCTACGTGTGCGCCACCGTGCCCGCGCAGCAGCGGCTCGTGATCGAGGCGGCCACGCTCGGCGAGCAGGACCTGGTGCTCGAGGTCATCGGCTTCGAGGACTCCGGCACGCCCTTCCGGCTCGCCTGGGCAGACGAGGATCCGACCACGGACGTGCTCGCGGACTTCGATCCCCGGATCGACCAGGTCGTCCCCGAGGGCGCGTGGGTCATCGCCGTGACCACGTACTTCACCGGGGTCGCGGCGGACTACGACATCCGCCTCGCCCCCGCAGAGCGGTAGCGCCGCGCGAGGGGTCGCGCAGGGCCGATGCGGGCTCAGGCCGCGTCGTCGTCCTTGAGTCGCTGCGAGATCACCGTGGTCACGCCGTCGCCGCGCATCGTGACGCCGTAGAGGGCGTCGGCGATCTCCATGGTGCGCTTCTGGTGGGTCACGACGATGAGCTGGCTGTCCTCCTGAAGCTCGGTGAAGATCTCCAGCAGGCGGCCCAGGTTCGCGTCATCGAGTGCCGCCTCGACCTCGTCCATGACGTAGAACGGGCTGGGCCGCGCCTTGAAGATCGCGACCAGCAGCGCGACCGCCGTGAGCGAGCGCTCGCCGCCGGACAGGAGCGACAGCCGCTTGACCTTCTTGCCCGCGGGACGCGCCTCGACCTCGATGCCCGTCTCGAGCATGTTCTTCGGGTCGGTGAGCACGAGCTTGCCCTCGCCGCCGGGGAACAGGCGCGGGAAGATGCGGTCGAACTGGGTCTTGGTGTCCTCGAAGGCCTCGACGAAGATGCGCTCGACGCGCTCATCGATCTCGCGCACGATCTCCAGCAGGTCCTCGCGCGACTTCTTGATGTCGCTCAGCTGCGTCTGGAGGAAGGTGTGGCGCTCCTCGAGCGCCGCGAACTCCTCGAGCGCGAGGGGGTTGACCTGGCCCAGCTGCTTCATCGAGCGCTCAGCGGTGCGCAGGCGCTTCTCCTGGCGCTCGCGCACGTACGGCTCGGTGGGCTGCACGGACTCACCGTCCGGCCCCTCCACCGGCTCGGCATCGGTGACCGGCACGGGCAGGTGCGGGCCGTACTCCTCGACCAGCTGAGCCGGGTCCATGCTGAGCTCGTCGACGGCCCGCTGTTCGAGCTGCTCGAGGCGCACCTTCTGCTGGGCGCGCGCGACCTCGTCGCGGTGCGACTCGTCGGTGAGGCGGCGGTGCTCGTCGGCATGGGCCTCCACCAGGCGGCGAACCTCGCTGAGCTCCGAGGTGCGCTCGGCACGGGAGGCCTCCGCCGCTGCCCGCGCGTCGTCCGCCTTCGCGACGGACACGTCGATCGCCTCGAGCGCATCGGCCGTGCCCGCGATGACCTCGCGCGCGGCCTGCGCCTGGCGCTCACGGCGCTGTGCGGCCTGCTCCGCGCGGACCCGAGCGTCGCGCTCGGCCGCGACGGCCCTCTCGAGGGACTCCGCGCGAGCGGACAGGGCACGCGCCCGCTCCTCGGCGGTGCGCAGCGCGAGCCGCGCCTCGGTCTCCTTGGCGCGCGCGACGCGCGCCTCGGCCTCGTCGTCGTCGCGCTGCGCCTGAGCATCCTTGGTGTCGGACTCGGTCTGCTCCGGCTCCGCCTGAGCGGCCGCGAGGCGCTCCGCGAGGCTCGCGAGCTCCGCCGACTGCTCGGCCATGCGCTGCTGCGCGGCCTCGATCTGCGCCTGGGTGCGCTCCGCATCGGCCCTCGCGGCCCGTGCGGACGCGCCCAGGTGCCCCAGCTGCTCGGCGACCGCCGACATGCGCGCGTCGGACTCGTTGAGCCGGTCGAGGGTCACCTCGAAGCGGGCGCGCGCCTCGGTGGCGCGATCCTCGGCCGCACGGATGTCGAAGGTCGTGGACTCGACCGCGTGCGCCGCAGCGTCGCGCTTGGCCCGGGCCTCGTCGTGAGCGGCCTGCATGTGCAGCACGCTGGGCGCGTCGCCGGCGCCACCCGAGGCGCTGTGGGCGCCCAGGACGTCGCCGCGTCGGGTGACCGCAATCACGTCGCGGTGAGCGGCGACGACCGCCCGCGCGGCGGCGAGATCGTCGACCACGGCGACGCCGGACAGGAGCCCGCGCACGGTCGCGACCAGCGCCGCGGGACCAGAGATGAGCTCGGTCGCCCACACGGCACCGTCCGGGAGCGCCGCCCCCGGGGCGGCCGGCTCCGCGCCCGCATCCGCCACCAGGAAGCGCGCCCGTCCGGCGTCCTCGTCGCGCAGCCATCGGATCGCGTCGACCGCGTCCTCGACGGAGTCGACCGCCAGCGCGTCTGCGAGCGGGCCGAGCGCCGCCGCCACGGCATCCTCCGCATCGGCCCCCACCTCGATGAGCGCGGCGACCGTGCCGCGCACGGACCGCGAGCCGGAGGCGAGCAGCGCACCCGCGCCGTCCTTGCGCGCGAGCGACAGCTCGAGCGCCTCGACCTTCGCCGCCCACGTGTCGCGCTCGCGCATCGCCGCGTTGAGCGAGTCCTTGAGCTCGTCGAGAGCGGCCTTGGCTGCGTCCCACTCCTCGGTCGCCGCCTCGTGGGCGTCGTCCAGGTCCTCCTCGCCCTCCTCGACGGACGCGACCTGCGTCTCGAGGTGCTGGAACTCGGTGGTGGCCTCGTGCGCGCGCCTCTCGGCGTCGGCGAGGGCCTCGCGCAGGCGCCCGATCTCCGCCTCCGCAGCCTCGACGCGCGAGCGCCTGGCGGACACGTCACCCGCGAGCCGGGCCACGCCCTCGCGGCGGTCGGCCACCGAACGCAGCAGGTTCGCGAGGTGCTTCTCCGAGGCGAGGGCGACCTCTTCCGCCGTGGCCCGTGCCGCCTCGGCGGCCTCGAGATCGGTGCCGGCGGCCGTGACCTCGGCATCGAGCTCGGCCTTGGCGACGCGCGCGCGCTCGAGCTGCTCGTCCAGGTCGACCAGGTCGGTGGGCGGCGTCTCGGGGGCGGCCGAGCCGAGCATGCGCAGGCGCTCCTCGGCGAGGCCGGCGAGGTTGCGCAGGCGCTCGCGAATCGCGCTGAGGCGGTAGTAGGTGTCGTTCGCCTTGGTGAGGGCCGGGGTCGCCTCGGCCGATGCGCGCTCGAGCTCCGTGAGCTGCGCGCGCGTGTCGGCAAGGGCCTTCTCGATCTCGGCGCGGCGCTGGTTCAGCGCGGTCTCGTCGGCCTGCTCCTGCTCGAGCTGCGCCTGGAGCTGCGCGAGGTCGTCGGCGAGCAGCCTCGCGCGCGCGTCGCGCACGTCGACCTGGATGCGCTGCGCCTGACGCGCGACCTCGGCCTGCTTGCCCAGCGGCCCCAGCTGGCGCCGGATCTCCGCGGTCAGATCCTGGACGCGCGTGAGGTTGCCCTGCATCGCGTCGAGCTTGCGCAGCGCCTTCTCCTTGCGCTTGCGGTGCTTGAGGATGCCCGCGGCCTCCTCGATGAAGTGGCGGCGATCCTCGGGAGTCGCGCGCAGCACGGCGTCCAGCTGGCCCTGGCCCACGATCACGTGCATCTCGCGGCCCAGGCCCGAGTCGGACAGCAGGTCCTGGATGTCGAGCAGGCGGCAGTTCGAGCCGTTGATCTGGTACTCGGACCCGCCCGAGCGGAACAGCGTCCGGGTGATCGTCACCTCGGAGTACTCGATCGGCAGCGCGCCGTCGGTGTTGTCGATCGTGAGCGACACCTCGGCGCGGCCCAGCGGCGGGCGGCCGGACGTGCCCGCGAAGATGACGTCGTCCATCTTGCCGCCGCGCAGGGTCTTCGCGCCCTGCTCGCCCATGACCCACGCGAGGGCGTCGACCACGTTCGACTTGCCGGAGCCGTTGGGGCCCACGACGCAGGTGACGCCGGGCTCGAACTCGAGGGTGGTCGCGGACGCGAACGACTTGAAGCCGCGCAGCGTCAGCGTCTTGAGATGCACGGGGTCAGCCTAGGGGAACCGATGCGCGAGGCGGCGCAGGCGGGCGGGGTGCCACCGCATCGGCCCTCACGGCCGACCGGCGGCTGTGCCACCGCATCGGCCCTCGCCGCGTCGTCAGAGCGCGGGGAACCAGATGCCGATCTCGCGCGCCGCCGACTCCTCCGAGTCGGAGCCGTGCACGAGGTTCTGCAGAACCTTGGTGGGCCACTGACGGCCCAGGTCGCCGCGGATCGTGCCGGGCGCGGCCGTGGTGGGGTCGGTGACGCCCGCGAGGGAACGGAAGCCCTCAATGACGCGCTCGCCCTCGGCGACCACCGCGAGCGTGGGTCCCGAGAGCATGAACTCGACGAGCGGCTCGTAGAAGGGCTTGCCCACGTGCTCCTCGTAGTGCTGGGCGAGCAGCTCGGGCGTGGCCTGGCGGAGCTCGACGGCCACGAGCGTGTAGCCCTTGGCCTCGATGCGTCGCAGGATCTCCCCGGACAGTCCGCGCTGGACGCCATCGGGCTTGACGAGGATGAGGGTGCGTTCCGTCATGGCGGACAGCCTAACGGGCGTCCGCGGACACGAAGTCGCCGATCGCGCGCGCCGCCGCGACGGACTCCGGGAGGTCGGTCCAGCCGGGCCACACGTGCCACATGCCGCCGAACTCCTGCAGCTCGACGTCCACCCCGGCCTCGTTCAGCGCTCCGGTCGCGCGCCGAGAGTCGTCGCGCCACAGTTCATCGGTACCGGCGATCAGGAGCGCGCGCGGCACGCGGGTCAGGTCGAGGGCGAGAGGGGTCAGCGCCGGCGCATCGAGATCGACCCCGGCGCGGTCGAGGCGGTCGCGCCAGTCGCGCAGACCCTCCGGCGTGAACAGTGGGTCGCGCCCGGCGAGCGACGCGACGGACGGCGAGCGCAGTCGCGCGTCGAGGGCGCCGGAGATCGAGTACAGCGCGGGGGCCGATGCGCCGGTCGCCAGAGCGGCGAGCGCCAGCCCCGCGCCGTTGGAGTCCCCGCCGACGGCGACGAGCGGCAGTCCCGTCGCACGCGCTGCGGCTCCGATGGCCGCCCGGGCGTCCGCGAGAGCGTCCTCCGGCCCGTGCTCGGGCAGCAGCCGGTAGTCGGGCAGGACCACGGCGAGCCCGGTGACGTGGGCCAGCAGCGCCGCGAGGGGACGGTGCGTGACCGACGAACCGGCCACCAGTCCCCCGCCGTGCAGATGGAGCAGGCAGCCGCTCGGGACCTGCACGGCGCCCCGTGGACCGCGCGGGGTCACCAGCAGGCCCGGGACCCCGGCGAGGTCGAGAGCGCGCTCGTCGGTCGGGTACGGCACGGGCGCGTCGATCATGCCCTCGTGCCATGCGGCCCGCTCAGCCGCGAAGTCCGCATGGGGATCGACCGTCTCGCGCTCCAGGGACGCTCGCGCCCGCGCCGCCTCAGGACTCGTCACGCCTCGAGCATAGGGTCGCGTTCGGGCCCGACGCCGGGACGATCGCGAACGGCGAACACCGCGGTGCAGTCGACATGGCGCTGACGCATGCCGGTGGCACGATGGTCCCGTGATCACTCTCGAGGACTTCGACACCTACCCCGACTTCCCGGTGCCCGGGATCCTGTTCTACGACATCGCGCCCATCCTGGCGGACCCGTCGCGCTTCGCGACGGCGTGCGCGGCGCTGATGCCGGCGGAGCCCGTGGACCTCGTGGTGGGCGTCGATGCGCGCGGCTTCATCTTCGCGCCGGTGGTCGCCCAGCGGCTGGGCGTCGGCATGTCGATGGTCCGCAAGAAGGGGAAGATGCCCGGCGAGCTGCTCGAGTCGAGCGCGGACATCGAGTACGGAGCGTCGGACCTCGTCGTGAGCCCGGCCGGCCTCGAGCGCAAGCGGGTGCTGGTCATCGATGACGTCCTGGCGACCGGCGGCACCGCGAACGCCGTGGCCGAGATGCTCCTGCGCGCGGGCGCGGCCTCGATCGAGTTCGCGTTCCTGCTCGAGCTCGACGCGCTCGAAGGGCGTGCCGCGCTCGAGGGCCACACCGTCACGTCGGTGGTGCGGGTGCCGGCAGGCGCATAGCCCCACGACGCGATGGCTGCCGCACGGCGGCAGCTATTCCGCGCTGGCCCTGCCCCGGTTCTTGTAGCCGGGCGACCAGCGCACCGCCAGCAGCACCAGCGACACGATGAGCAGCGCGCCGAACACCACCTGGAACGCGATGTAGCCGCCGTTGGGGTCCACGGACACCGCGTCGAGCGACCGCAGGTAGCCCGCGTGGTTCGCCATCGCGGTGAGAAGGGCTGCACCCGACAGCAGGAGCAGCGCCACCAGGAACCACAGCGGCAGCTGCTTGGTCTCGGGGTGGAAGCGCAGGTAGCGCGCCCACTGCGAGAGCGCGAAGAACGTGCACAGGTTGACGATCACGAAGCCCGCGAACAGCGTCAGGTAGATCCTCACCGGCGGGTTGGTCCCCGACCCCTCCGCGAAGACGATCAGGCTGGTGCGCTCCAGTGCGTACATGAGCATCGTGAGACCGGTGAGGCCGATCGCCAGCGTCACGCCCATGCGGCGCATGAGGATCGCGCCGTCACTGCGTGCCATCAGTCGCCGTCCGCCGCGGGTGCGTCGTTCGCCGCGGGTGCGTCGTTCGCTGCGGGCGCGTCGTCCTGCGCGGCCGCGGCAGCCGCCTCGTCGCGCTCCTTGCGCTCGCGGTCGATGCGACCGCCGATCCGCAGCGCCATGATCCACAGCATCAGGAAGATCGCGCCGATGATCGCAATGGCGGGGTCGACGATCGCGGCGACGAGCATGGGCGCCTGCAGCGCCCAGCCCAGCCAGCGCCCCCAGCGCTTCTTCTGCTGCCCCGACGCGTAGCCCAGCGCGAGCACCAGCACCGTGCCGAGGCCCAGCATCCAGCCGGGGGACGCATCCACGTAGCCGGTGCGGGCGAAGCTCCACGCAACCAGGGTCGCGAACAGCGCGGCGAATGCCTGCAGCAGCAGGATCGCCTGCGTGAAGACCAGCGTCGCGGGGCGCTGGGGCTTGGTCGCCGGGGCCGTGTCAGGCGCGGCGTCGGGCGCGGCGTCGGGACCGTCCGGCAGGGGCTCGGACTCGTGACTCGGCGTGGTCATCGGGCCTGCCCCGCCCCCTTGCGCTTGTCGGCATCGACCAGGATTCTCGCCTCCGCCACGACCGTCACGGAGCCCACGACGAGCACTCCCGCGCCCATGTCGTGGTCGCGCTCGGCGGTCTGGACCGCGCGGTCGATCGCGTCGGGAAGGTCGCTCGCGACGGACACGCGGTCCTCGCCGAACACGCGGGTCGCGATCTCGCCCAGGTCCTCGGCGGAGATCGCACGCGGCGACGTCGAGGCGGTCACGACCACGTGGTCGAGCACCGGCTCGAGGCCTTCCAGGATGCCCTCGGCATCCTTGTCGCCCAGCACCCCGACGACGCCCACGAGGGTCTCGAACGTGAACGACTCCTCCAGGGCGCCCACCAGGGCATCGATGCCGGCCGGGTTGTGCGCGACGTCCGCGAGCATCATGGGCGAGGTGCGGATCACCTCGAGCCGCCCGGGCGAGGCGACCGCCGCGAAGCCCGCCTCGACCGTCTCGCCGCTGAGTGCCTGCGGCTCGCCGCCGTCCGCCAGCAGCGACTCGACCGCCGCGAGCGCGAGCAGCGCGTTGCGTGCCTGGTAGTCGCCGTAGAGCGGCACGAACACATCGGCATACGTCGCCGCATCGGTCCTCAGCGTCACCAGTTGGCCGCCCACGCCGGGCTGCCGGTCCACGACCTCCAGGGAGTCGCCCTCCCACCGAGCGCGAGCCCCGCGGGAGGCCACGGCCTCGAGCAGCACCGGCATCACCGTGTCGGACTGCTCCGCGAGGACGGCCGCGGCGCCGTCCTTGATGATCCCGGCCTTCTCGGCGGCGATGCCGGCGAGGCTGTCCCCGAGCCACTGCGCGTGGTCCATGCTCACCGTCGTCACCACCGCGACGTCGGCGTCGACCACGTTGGTGGCGTCCCACACGCCGCCCATGCCGACCTCGATGATGGCGACGTCGACGGGCGCATCGGCGAAGGCCGCGTAAGCGAGCACCACGAGCACCTCGAAGAAGCTCATGCGCGGGCCGCCGTTCTCGACCGACCGCGCGTCCACCAGGTGGATGATGGGCGCGACCTCCTGCCAGATGCGGATGAAGTCCGCCTGGGAGATGGGCTCGCCGTCGATGACGATGCGCTCGCGCACGGTCGTGAGGTGCGGCGACGTGAACAGCCCCGTGCGCAGGCCGTGCTCGCGCACCAGCGACTCGGCCATGCGGGCGGTCGAGGTCTTGCCGTTGGTGCCGGTGAGGTGGATCGACTTGAACGAGTCCTGGGGGGACCCGAGCAGGTCGACGGTCTCCCGCACGCGGTCCAGGGTGGGCTCGAAGTCGTGCTCGGGGTTGCGGCTGATGATGTGCTGGTAGATCTCGCGCTCGGCCTCGTCGGGAGTGAGGCCGCCCAGCGTGAGGTCGCTCTGGTCAGGCATGGCGACAAGTGTCCCACGGCCGCCCCGTGTCGCGCTCCGCGCGGTCCTGCTTCGCGCGGTCCTACTCCGCGAAGCCCTGCTCTGCGCGGCCCTGCTCCGCGCTCTGACGCCGGGAGGCCGCTAGACCTTCTCTACCGCGACCGCGAGCTCCTCGCCCGCCTGGACCGACACCTGCGCCGCACCCGAGGCCGGGTCCTGTGCGAGGGTCTCCTTGGCGATGAGCTCGCTCCAGGTCTCGACGGCGCTCACGCGCTCCGCCGGCACGGTCAGCGACAGCCGGATGCGGTCGGAGACATTGAGCCCCGATCCCTTGCGCGTGTCCTGCACCGTGCGGATGAGGTCGCGCGCGTACCCCTCGGCCTCGAGCTCGTCGGTCAGCGCGGTGTCGAGCATCACAAAACCGCCTGACGGCAGGACGGACGCCGCCACCGCGTCGTCGCCCGAGCCGCCGATGACCGTCGCGAGCTCGTACTCGCCCTCCTCGAGGGCGACGCCGCCGGACGTCACGACGCCGTCGACCTCGGTCCAGTCACCCGTCTTCGACCCGCGGATCGCGGCCTGGACATCCTTGCCGATGCGCGGGCCGGCAGCGCGGGCGTTCACCGTCAGGCGGCGCTCGACCGGGTTCGCGGCCGTGAACTCCTCGACGGTCACGCGGTGCACCGCCTTGACGTTGAGCTCGGCGGCGATGAGGTCCGCATACGCGGCGAGCGCGTCGACGTCCGCGACGGCCACCGTGAGTGACGCGAGCGGCTGACGCACGCGGATCTGCTCCTTCTTGCGCAGCGCGTGCGCGGTGGAGACCACCTCGCGCACCTGATCCATGACCTCGCCGAGCGACGAGTCACGCCACTCCTCGGGCGCCACGGGGTAGTCGGTGAGGTGGATCGAGCGACCGCCGGTGAGACCGCGCCAGACCTCCTCCGTCAGCAGCGGCAGCAGCGGCGCCGCGGCGCGCGTGACGGCCTCCAGGACCGTGAACAGCGTGTCGAACGCTGCCGGGTCCTCGTCCCAGAAGCGGTCGCGCTGGGTGCGCACGTACCAATTCGTCAGCAGGTCCATGAAGGCCTGCAGCGTGTCGGACGCGCCAGGCACGTCGTAGACGTCGAGCTGGCGACCCATGTCGTCGAGCATCTCCGCGGTCTTCGCGAGCACATAGCGGTCCATGACCGGCATGTGCGGGATGTCGTCCTCGTGCACGGCCGATGCGGGCATCCCCTCGCCGTTGTTCGCGGCACCCGCGTACAGCGTGAAGAAGTAGTAGGACGACCACAGCGGCAGCATCACCTCGCGCACGCCCTCGCGGATGGCCTCCTCCGTCACGATGAGGTTGCCGCCGCGCAGGATGGGGCTGCGCATGAGGAACCAGCGCATCGCGTCCGAGCCGTCGCGGTGGAACACCTCGTTGACGTCAGGGTAGTTCCGCAGGGACTTGGACATCTTGCGGCCGTCGGAGCCCAGCACGATGCCGTGCGAGATGCACGTCGTGAACGCGGGGGTGTCGAACAGCGCGGTCGCGAGCACGTGCATGACGTAGAACCAGCCGCGGGTCTGGCCGATGTACTCGACGATGAAGTCCGCGGGGTGGTGGCCGTCGAACCACTCGCGGTTCTCGAATGGATAGTGCACCTGGGCGAACGGCATCGAGCCGGAGTCGAACCACACGTCGAAGACGTCGGGGATGCGGCGCATGACGGACTTCCCGGTCGGGTCGTCCGGGTTGCGGCGCGTGAGGTCGTCGATGTAGGGCCGGTGCAGGTCGGGCTCGCCGTCCTCGTTCAGCGGCAGGCGGCCGAAGTCGCGCTCGAGCTCCTCGAAGCTGCCATACACGTCCGTGCGCGGGTAGGCAGGGTCGTCGCTCACCCACACGGGGATGGGCGTGCCGAAGTAGCGGTTGCGCGAGATCGACCAGTCGCGGGCCCCCTCAAGCCACTTGCCGAACTGGCCGTGCTTGATGTGCTCAGGAACCCAGGTGATCTGCTCGTTGAGCTCGACCATGCGCTCGCGGAACTCGGTGACGCGCACGAACCACGACGAGATCGCGCGGTAGATCAGCGGGTTGCGGCAGCGCCAGCAGTGCGGGTAGCTGTGGTCGTAGGTCTCGTGGCGCAGCACGACGCCGCGCTCCTTGAGGTCCGCGATGATCGGCTTGTTCGCGTCGAAGACCTGCTGACCCACATAGTCAGGCACCTCGCTGGTGAAGCGGCCCTTGGAGTCGACCGGGATCACGGTGCCGATCCCGGCCTCCGCGCACACCAGGGCGTCGTCCTCACCGAAGCCGGGCGCCATGTGCACGATTCCCGTGCCGTCCTCCGTGGACACGAAGTCCCCGGTGAGCACCTGGTGGGCGTTGTCTATCCCGGCGAAGTAGGCGAAGGGCGGCTGGTAGCCCAGCCCGGCCAGCGAGGCGCCGGGCACGGTCGCGAGCACCTCGGCGCCCTCGCCCAGCTCTCGCCCGTAGGCGGCCAGACGCGACGCGGCGAGCACCACGCGACGTCCGGCGAACTCGCCCTCGGCGGGGGCGACCACGACGTAGTCGATCTCCGGACCCACGGCGGTCGCGAGATTGCTCGGCAGCGTCCAAGGCGTGGTGGTCCAGATGAGCAGCTCGGCGCCGGCGAGGTCGCCGGGAGCGTCCACCAGGGGCAGCGCCACGGTCAGCGCCGGGTCCTGGCGGTTCTGATAGACGTCGTCGTCCATGCGCAGCTCGTGGTTGGACAGTGGGGTCTCGTCGCGCCAGCAGTACGGCAGCACGCGGTGGCCCTCGTACGCCAGGCCCTTGTCGTACAGCGACTTGAAGGCCCAGATCACCGACTCCATGAAGGTGGGGTCGAGCGTCTTGTAGTCGTTGTCGAAGTCCACCCAGCGCGCCTGGCGGGTGACGTACTCCTGCCACTCGTCGGTGTACTTGAGCACGGAGTCGCGGCACGCCTTGTTGAAGGCCGCAATGCCCATCTCCTCGATCTGCGACTTGTCGGTGATGCCGAGGATGCGCTCGGCCTCGAGCTCGGCCGGCAGTCCGTGCGTGTCCCACCCGAAGCGGCGCTCGACCTTCTTCCCCCGCATGGTCTCGAAGCGCGGCACCACGTCCTTGGCGTACCCGGTCAGCAGGTGGCCGTAGTGCGGCAGGCCGTTGGCGAACGGCGGGCCATCGTAGAAGACGTACTCGTCCGCGTCCGCCCGGTTGTCGATCGACGCCTGGAAGGTGCTGTCCTCCTTCCAGTAGGCCAGCACCTCCTCCTCGAGCGCGGGGAAGTTCGGGGAGGCGGGAACCTCGGCGGAGGGCCGATGCAGGGGGTACGAGCTCATGATTCCTTCAGTGGTCCGTGCGTCAACTCGGGCGAGGACGCTCCCGGTTCCGACCTCCGGCCGGACCCGCTCGCGCGGTACCACCTCGCTTGCCGCTCTCCCCTGCCGTGCAGGCGAATCGCGACCACTCCTGCCCCCGCTGCCACGGAGGCGCCGCTGTGACGGGCTGCCCGTGCGGTTCTAGTCCCCGGTCTCCCGAGTTTCTTCCGCAAGCTCACCGGTGATGGCCGGGTCTGCGCTTTGCCCACCAGTGTACGGGACGGGACTGTCGCATCGGCCGCCAGCCACCGCATCGGCCCTGCACCACCGCATCGGCCCTCCTCACGTGCGCGGCGCGCGGCACCCCTCCGACGGACATAGGCTCGAGCCATGGATGACCTGACTGCCCTTGCCGACGAGTTCTACGACTTCGCCCTCGCCTCGAGCCCGTTCTCACTCATGTGGGCCGGCAAGCTCGAGCATCTCGCCGAGTGGGACGACTTCTCGCGCGCCGGCCGCGCGGAGCTCGTGGAGCGCATGCAGGAGTTCGCGGACAGGGCGGCTGCGATCGACACCGCGGGCGATCCGCAGGCGACCGCGCTGCGCGATGCGCTCGCATCGACGGCGCTGTCCGAGGTGCGCGGCGAGCCATGGACGGTCGAGCTGCAGCACCTCAACCCCAAGATGGGCGCGTTCGAGCTGATGCTGTCGTTCATCGACAACTACTCGCTCGCGACGGCACAGCACGGCGCCGACTACCTCGAGAAGCTGCGCGGCATGCCCGCCGCGTTCCTGCAGATCGCTCAGGTGGCTGCAGAGGCCGCCGACGACGGCATCATCGCCCCGGCGAGCCACCTGACCGCGACGGCGGACTCTGTGGCCGCCTACCTCGCGAGCCCCGAGGGCGACGAGGACCGCCTCGCCGCGCAGGCGCCGCCCGCGGACATCTCCGACGAGGACAAGGACGCGTGGAAGGCCGAGCGGGCGCAGATCATCGCCGAGGTGGTCCGCCCCGGCCTCACCACCTTCGAGGCGACGCTGCGCGCGCTCGCGTCGCGGGGCATGCCGGATGACAAGCCCGGCCTGGTGCACCTGCCCGGCGGCGCGGACGTCTACCGCGAGAAGATCTACTCTCACCTGCTGCTCGAGCGCACGGGCGAGGAGATCCACCAGATCGGGCTCGACCAGATCGCGAAGCTCGAGGACGAGTACCGCGAGATCGCCGGGCCGCTGCTGGGCACCGACGACGTCTCCGAGATCTACGCCAAGCTGCGTGACGACGAGTCGATGAAGTACCGCGACGCGGTGCCGCTGATCGCGGACGCGGAGCTCGCGCTCAAGAAGGCCGATGCGGCGGCGCCGGACTGGTTTGCCGTGGTCCCGGAGACGCCGTGCCTCGCCGAGGCGACGCCCTTTGGTCCGATGGCGTACTACTCGTCGCCGGATCCCGAGACGGGCAAGGTGGGCAAGTTCTACTTCAACACCTCGCACCCGGAGGCGTGGTCCACGTACGAACTGGAGGCCATCGTGTTCCACGAGGGCATCCCGGGCCACCACCTGCACCTCGCGCTCAACGCAGAGAACACTGCGATCCACAAGGTGCAGCGCGAGTTCCACTCGACCGCGTACGCGGAGGGCTGGGGGCTCTACACCGAGCGGCTGTCCGACGAGATGGGGCTGTACTCGTCGCAGCTGTCCCGCGTGGGCATGCTGAGCGCGGACTCGCTGCGCGCGTGCCGCCTGGTGGTCGACACCGGCATGCACGCGTTGGGATGGTCGCGCGAGCAGGCCATCCAGTACATGCTCGACCACTCCCCCATGGACCGTGGCCACATCGAGCAGGAGATCGACCGCTACATCGGCATGCCTGGCCAGGCGCTGGCGTACATGATCGGGCGGCTCGAGATCCAGGACATGCGCCGCGAGGCGGAGGCGAAGCCGGGCTTCGACATCCGCGAGTTCCACGACCGCTTCCTCAAGTACGGCTCGGTGCCGCTGTCGACCGCGCGACAGCAGGTGCTCGCGGACTGACGGGCGCCGTGGGGGGCTGGAGGAACATCGCCGCGGCGCCCGCCGTTGCCCTCGTAGACCGCGCCCCCACCCGGGATGGAGACGCCATGGCGACCCGTGTACGCAACGCCACCCTCGCATCGGCTTGCCTGGGGGGTGCGCTGGTGCTGGCGGCCTGTTCCGGCGACGGCTCGGCGGATCCCTCGCCGTCGTCGACGGCGGCTGGCTCCGTGCCCCAGGTCACTGCGGGCTCCGGTGCGCCGGGCGAGCCGGCGGTCGCGCCGTCGGTGAACTCGGAGGTGACCAGCGTCGAGGTGACCGGCATCGAGCCGATCGCCACGGACCTCGCGGCGCCCTGGGACGCCGTCTTCACGTCTTCCGGGGACGCTCTCGTCACCGAGCGCGACGCCGGCCGCATCCTCCGGGTGAGCGGCGGCACGACCACGGCCCTCACGGGCCCGGGGGCCGATGCGCTGGCGGCCGCCGTGGATGCGTCCGGCGAGGCGGGGCTGCTGGGGCTCGCGCTGCTGCCGGGCGACGACAGCGTGCTTTACGCGTACCTCACGCGCGGCGACGGCAACGCGGTGGTGCGCATGAGTCTCGACGGCGACGCGCTGTCCGCGCCGGTGGACGTGGTCGCCGGGATCCCCAAGGCGCGCAATCATGACGGCGGACGCATCGCGTTCGGGCCGGACGGGCACCTGTATGTCGCGACGGGAGACGCCGCGCAGGCGCAGCTGGCGCAGGAGCGCGACTCGCTCGCCGGGAAGATTTTGCGGGTGGTGGCGGATGGGTCCGACGCGGACGGCTCGATGCCGGAAGACAACCCGTTCGGAGACCTCGTGTGGTCCATGGGCCATCGCAACGTCCAGGGGCTGGCGTGGCTGCCGGACGGCACGATGGTCGCCTCGGAGTTCGGGCAGAACGACGCGGACGAACTCAACCAGATCGAGCCCGGCGCCAACTACGGGTGGCCGGAGGTCGAGGGCCTGCTGGGTTCGCCTGACGGGACCCAGTTGGGCGACACCGTAGACGGCTTCACGTACCCGGTGGCGCAGTGGCAGCCCACGTCCTCCGCCTCCCCGAGCGGCATCGCCGCCACCGAGCTCGGCGTGTTCGTGGCCGCGCTGCGCGGCGAGACACTGTACTGGGTGCCCTACGGCTCGCCGGGCTTCGGGAAACCCCAGGCGATCGTCCAGGATCTGGGCCGCCTGCGCGCGGCGGTGACAGACGGCGCGGACGTGTACGTGCTCACCAACAACACCGACGGCCGCGGCAGCCCTCGCGTGGCCGACGATCGGCTGGTGAAGCTGGAGCTCTCGGCGGGTTGACCCAGCTCAGGCCTGGGGCTCTGGGCGTGAAGCGTCCGGGTGGAGCACCGCAGACAAGAGGAAGCGGCGAGTGTCGCCGCCCGGGGCCGCCTCCGCCTGCTCCTCACGCGCCTGCTCCTCATAGCGCTCCACGACCGCGGCAATCTCGCCGGCCATCGCAAGCGCCTGCTCGTCAGTGAGGTCGAGCGCGACCTGCCGGAACGACACCGGGTCCTGCGCTGTGACCCCGCCGTCGACCGCGTGCGCGAACGCCGCCCCGACCGAGGCTGTGAACGCCGCGATGCCGGACTTCAGCGCCGCGGAATCGAGATCGCCGGAGGCCGTCACCTCGTCGGAGACCAGCGCGAACGTGCGTTCGACGGCACCCCGCACCTCGCGCTCCGCCACCACCCGGATCGCCCCGGCCTCGAGCAGCACGCCCGCGTGACGGTACAGGCTGGTGCGCGCCACGTCCGGCATCGCATCGGCGAGCTGCGCGGTCGTCAGCTCCCGCCCGCCCAGCGCCAGCACGATGCGCATGCGGACGGGGTGCAGGAGCACGTCGGGGTCGGTCACGCTTGCATTCTACGCAATCAGTCCCAATAATGGAACTAATGACGAGGGCGCGTCGTGCAGCCCCGCATCACCCGTGAGGATCGACGTGGACACCACCCTGACCTTCCGCTCGCGAGGACTGATCCTCGCGGGCTCCCTGCGCCGCCCCGACGCCGTCGAGCCCGCCTCGCCCTCCCCCACGGCACTGCTGCTCGCCGGCTCCGGCGACATCGATCGCGACGGCGACCAGAAGCGGATCGCGCTCGGCATCCAGCGCCTGCTCGCCGAGCGCCTCGCCGAGTGGGGCTGGACCAGCCTGCGGTACGACAAGGCCGGCGTGGGCGCATCCGAGGGCGACTACCTCACCACGACGCTGCTCGAGGAGAGGGCCGATGCGCGGGCCGCCCTGGCAGCCACAGTCCAGGCCGCGCACGGCGCGCCAGTGGTCGTCATCGGCCACAGCGCGGGGTCGCTCCACGCCGCCGCCCTCGCGGCCGAGTCTCCGGAACTGGTCGCGGGCGTCGTGCTGCTCGCCTGCCCGGCACAGGACGGCGAGGCGGTGCTGCGCGGGCAGGCGGCGCACCTCGAGCCCACCATCCCCGCGTTCGCGCGAGCGCTCCTGCGCCTCATGCGCCAGACAGTTGCGGGACAGCAGGCCAAGGCGATCGCCAAGCTCCGCGCCACCACCACGCCTTCGGCGCGCATCGGCGGAGCCCAGGTCAACGCCGGCTGGATGCGCGAGTTCCTCGACGAGGATCCCCTGGTGGCCCTCCGCCAGGTGACCGTGCCTGCGCTCGCCATCACCGGCGACAAGGACATCCAAGTGGAGGCGGCAGACCTCCCGGCCATCGCATCGGCCGTCCGTGGACCGGTGACCACGGCCGCGCCCGCAGACGTCGACCACCTACTGCGCGAGGAGTCCGCCGAGGCCTCGCTCCCGCAGCGGTACAAGCATCAGATCGGCAAACCCCTGGCAGCGAGCGTCACGGAGCCCCTGGGCGCTTGGCTGGCGGAGCGCGCCGCGCGAAACTGACGGCGCCACCAGCGCCGGCACAGCAGGGCAGGAACAGCACAGGCCCTCGGCGCGTTCTCCGGGCGGAAGGCGCTCAGGCGCCGCGACTCGTCCCCTGACACCGATGTGAACCCCCTGGAAGACCTGCTTGTACAACGCGCCCCGCACGGCGGAGCTCGAGACGCCCCTGCTGGGGGGAACCGCCTCGCTCCGCGACGCCCACGACACCCTCGACGACACTGTCGAGCTCCCGCCTGCCACTGAGAGTGCGCCAGGCGACGCAGCCGCGCCCGCAAGCGTGTGGGCGGAGGCCGAGCCGACCACCCTGTCAATCCCGGTCGTCTCGAGCGCGCAGCCCGTGGTGCTCGACGAGCCGGTCGCGGCCACGCGCTCGATCGAATCGCTCATGCTCACCACCCGCACCGCGCGGGTGGCGCTGCTCGCGCTGGCCGGCTGCGCGTTCGCCTTCGGCGTCAACGAGGCGTCGATCGTCGCGATGAGCTCGTCGGTCGCGGCGGGGCTGGGCGTGCCGGTCGCGACGATCGGTCTGCTCGCGAGCGCGTTCGCGCTCACGGTGGTGATCGCGGCCCTGCCGCTCGCCGTGGTGACCCGCCGGTGGAGCCGGCGCGCATCGGTGACCGGGGCGGTCGCGCTGTGGACCGCGGGCGTCGTGGTGGCCGCGAGCGCGGAAAGCGTCCTCCAACTGGGCGCCGGACGCGTGATGTCGGCCGCCGCGCACGCGCTCTTCTGGGCGATCGTCGCCCCCACTGCCGCCGCGCTCTTCGCCCCCCACCTCCGAGCCCGCACGGTTACCGCGATCATGCTGGGCGCATCGGCCGCCGGCGTGCTGGGAACGCCGCTCGTCACGCTGGTCTCGACGTCGCTCGACTGGAGGGCGTCGTACTGGGCGCTGGCGGGGCTGGGTCTGGTGCTGACCATCACGGTCGCGCTGACGCTGCCGTCCGCGCGGGCGGCGGGGGGCGGGCGCATCACCCGAGGCGACGTGCCGTCCGGCCGCGCGTACGCGCGCGTGCTCGCGGTGACGTTCCTGGCGGCTGTGGGCATGTCCGCGACGTGGACCTACATCGTGCCGTTCTTCACCAATGTCGCAGGCCTCCCGGCGTCGATGCTGCCGGTGCTCTTCGCGCTCGGCGGCACGCTCGCGGTCGCGGCGACGCTCCTCGTGGGCCGGTTCCTCGCGCGCTACGCGGTGCGCACTGTCGCGGTCGGCGCGGGGATGCTGGTGCTCGCGTGGGGGCTGCTCGCGCTCGGCCAGGACTGGTCCGCCGTCGCGTTCCAGGCCACCCAGGCGGCCGGGTGGGCCGTGCTCGTCGCGGCGCTGTTGAACTGGGCCATGCGACACACGCCGTGGCGGACCGAGATGGGCGCCGCGACCTACACGGTCACCATGAACGCGGGCGCGGCCGTGGGCCCGCTGCTGGGCGCGGCGGTGGTGGCGACAGTCGGGACGCGATGGCTGCCGCTCGTGTCGCTCGCGCTGACGACCCTCGCCGGGATAGTCGTCGCCACCGCCGACCGGGAGATGCTGCGCATGGTCGCGGTCCCTCGCCACGTGCGCGCGATGCGCCAGCGTGCTGCCGTCCAGGCGCGCCTGGCACGACTGGCCGCGCTCCAGGCGGCTCGGTCGCCGGCGGGCGCTCCCGCGCGCACGCACGCGCGCACGCCCTCGCGGCGAGCGGTGCGGCTCACCCCTGACCAGCTGCGCGATCACCGCGCGGAGTGGACCCGGCGCGCGGGCTTCTGACGCTCTGCCGGTTCCGGCCCGCCGGACTCCGACGCCGCTCACTCGCGGCACACGGCACTGCCGCGCCTCTCCATGTGCGCCCCGCGCACCCCGGTGCGACACTGGCACTGAACCGCCGCACCCGGCGGCGGCGCTCACCGAGGAGCAGCCATGACACGCTTCGTCTTCATCTACCACGCACCACCCATGCCGGCCGATGCTCCCCCGCCCGACCCGGCGGACGCCAAACAGATGATGGACGCCTGGTACGCGTGGGCGGACACCGTGGGCGAGGGACTGGTCGACCTGGGCACCCCGCTCATGGGAGGCGTGCGCGTCACGCCTGGCGGGCAGACCGACAGTTCGCTCGAGGTCGCGGGCTACTCGATCCTCGACGTCGCGGACAAGGACACTGCTCTCGCGTTCGCGGCCGGCCACCCCCACCTGCAGATGGCCGGCGGCTGCACCATCGAGGTCCACGAGGCGATGCCTCTGCCCGGCTCAGAAAGCTGAGGGTGCGGCAATGCTGGGCGCGAGCAAGGCACAGAGCAGTTTCTCCACGGACTCGGCCGCTCAGGCACACGAGTTCTACACCGGAGTGCTGGGCCTCGAGGCCGAGATGATCGATGAGATGGGGCCCATGGTGCTGTTGCACCATCCGCACGGGTCCACCACCCTCATCTACGAGAAGGAGGGGCACGAGCCGGCATCCCACACGGTGCTCATGTTCGAGGTCGACGACATCGACGTGGTCGCGAACGGCCTCCGCGAGAAGGGCGTCGTGCTCGAGCAACTCGAGTGGACCGACGAGGATGGCGTGGCGCGCGACCCCGAGGGGCGCATGCCCTCCACGCTGTGGTTCAAGGACCCGGCCGGCAACTGGCTGAGCGCGATGGAGGCCACGGACGCCTGAAACGCATGGCTCGCCGAAACGCACGGAATCATAACGTTTCGTCCCGCCTCTAGCGGCGCGTTCGTCCCGTCGCTAGAGTGCGGACCATGAGCTTCGACACAGGCAACGCCGCCTACCGCGACCCGTCCACCTCTCAGGCCCCCAAGCAGGTGGCGGTGGCCTACATCCTCGCCATCGTCTTCGGCGTGCTCGGCTTTCACCGGGTGTACCTGCGCAAGTACAAGGACGCAGCGATCTTCTTTCTGGGCGCCCTGATGGGCACGCTGCTGCTGATCCCCGAGGAGCCGTCGTTCCTGCGCATCATCGGCTTTGTCGCGATCGGCATCGTGGTGCTCGGCTGGATCATGGACCTGATCCGCATGCCCAGGCTGGTCGCGGAGGCCAACGGCGCCGAGTAGCGGCCCCATGGACGTCGCCATCGCAGCGCTGGCCCTCGGGGCCGCGGCAGTGCACGTCGCCTTCTTCGCTCTCGAGGCCGTGCTGTGGCGCCGGCCACCGGTGCACCGGCTGTTCGGCGCGCGCACCGCCGAGCAGGCCGAGCTGCTCGCCCCGGCGTTCGTCAACCTGGGCTTCTACAACCTGTTCCTGGGGCTCGGCGCTGCCGCCGGAACGTGGTGGTGGCTCGCCGAGGGTTCACCAGCGCTGCTCGTGTTCTGCCTCGCCTTCATGGTCGCGGCAGCCATCGTCCTCGTCGCCTACTCGCGCGGGATGTGGCGCGGCGCGGTGGTGCAGGGGGCGCTCCCGGCGGTCGCGCTGGTGCTGCTCGCGCTCTGACACCGGGGCGACTCGCGCTGTGAAGTCGCGGCTGGTCGCGCTCTGCCGGGTGGACCGCTCGCGCGACCCGACCGTTCAGTCCTCCTTGGCGGACGCCTCGGCCTCGGCGTCGTCCTCGCCCCCCACCGCAGGCATCGGATCCGGGATGGCAGCCATCATGAGCGCCCACGGCTCGGTGCCCTCGGGCTGGCCCCGCTCGGCGTACTTGGCGAATACGGCCTGCAGGTCCGCCGAGAGCTCCTCGCGGGACTCCTTGTCGAGCCAGATGGTGCCGTGGCGCATGCCATAGAAGTAGTCGCGCCAGTCGTCGCCCACCTTCGCGAGGTGTCCTGCCGTGGTCGACACGAGCAGATCGGCGAAGACCTGCACAGTCCCCAGAAACTCCTCCTGAGTGCCCGAAGTGAAGTCGCCGCGGCTCACGACAGCCTGCTCCGGAACCGTGCGGTAGATCCGCTCCAGGGCCCCGCCGCGCGGGACCTCGTCCACGACCTCGAGGATCCCCGCCTCGTGCAGGGCAGCGACGGCCCGGTACAGCGACGCCTGCGGAACGTCCCCGAGCTGCAGGCCGATCTGCTGGGTCGTGAGCTCCTGGTTGCCGAGCGCGATCATCACGCGCATGCGCACCGGGTGGAGCAGCAGGTGCGCACGATCTCTCGACATGGTCACCATCCTATGCCGCATTTCCGGACAACCCGCGCATGGGTGACCAACGTCTCAGCAGCGGTCTGCCAGGCTCTTTCGCTCGAGGGCGGCCCAACAGGGGCGGCCGCGTCGCCACCGCGCGAGCGTGTGGGCGCTGCGCGTCGGGCGCCGTCAGCGCTTGCGCTCGCCGAGCCCGAGCTCCATGTGCCGCTGCCACCAGTGCGGTCCGGGCTGGTCCAGCGGGTCGGGGTCGTAGCTGCGACGCACGCCGTCGAGCATCACCTCGGTCCCGGCGACATCGAGCGCCCCATCGGGGTCCCGCAGAGCAATCGCGGGAGGGCTCGAGAGCGCCGTGAGGCCGAAGTCGTGCACCAGATCGTGCGCAATCACGTGCGCCTGCGACCGCACCGAGGTCTGCCCGATGACCCGCGCATCGACGATCACTCGCCACTGGTCGCCGTGGCAGTGCACGGCGTGCCCGGCGGCCTCGAGGCGCGCGCGAGCCTCGGCCGGGACTGGACCGACCTCGATGGCGATCTGCACGCGCTCCACGCTCCCACTTTCCCACCGCAGGGGCGGGTTTGTCAGCACTTTCCGTGCTGGGAGGCCGGCCGATGCGCCGGCTCGGGCCACGGGCCGATGCGCGGGCTTGGGCTACGGGCCGATGCGCCGGCTCGAGCCACCGGCCGATGCGCGGGCTTGGACGGCGGGCCGATGCGCCGTCTCGGGCCACCGGCCGATGCGCGGGCTTGGACGGCGGGCCGATGCGCCGTCTCGGGCCACGGGCACGGGTCGGCCGAGTCCCGCAGCGGTCTCAGCTGGCGAGGTGCCCGAGCCCGGGCAGGAACCTCCCGGTGCGCGCCCCGTACTCGGCGTAGCCCTCGTAGGCGCGCAGCAGGTAGTTCTCCTCGACTCGGGCCTTCGCCATGAAGAACACGGCGAGCACGGCGATGCTGAGGTAGCACAGGAACGCCCCCGACCCCACGGCGACGCCCAGGCAGATCACCACCAGCGACGAGTACATCGGGTGGCGCGCGTGGCGGTAGATGCCCCGGGCGACCAGCCCAGCCTCGTTGGGGACCGGCGAGGGCGTGAGCGCCCTGCCCAGGTCGCGCCCGGCCCACACGACTCCCGCGGAGCCGATCACCACCAGTGCCAGGGACACCACGAGGTTCGACCACAGCGCGGGCCCGATGTCACCCAGGAACGCGGTCACCGCGACTGCCAGAAAGCACAGCCCCTGCACACCTACGAGGGCCCACCCGCGCATCGTCCTGCTATCCATGGCCTCACCCTACGGGCCGACGCTCGCCGCCCCGTCCACCGCGTTCTCACGCCTTCTTGGCGGCCTCCACCGCATCGGCGTCCTCGGCGGGAGGCTGGTGGGCATCGATCCAGGTGTCGACGCGCGCCCACCAGTCGTAGAGCCACGCCTCGCGCGCGGCACGCCCTTCGGGGATCTCGTCGGGCTCGGACACCCAGCCCTTGATGACGATGCGCTTGTCGACGGGCAGCTCGCGCCAGATATCTCGCACCGTGGACAGCCGTTCAAGGCCGGTGTGCGCGAGGACCACGACTGCGGCCTCGGGGCTCTTGTCCATCGCGGACAGCACGCCGCCGGCGTGGGGCGGCATGACATGCGGCATGGCCTCGGCCCTCGCGGCGAGCTCCTCGTGGCCACCGGCGCGCAGCTGCGCGATTCGGCGCTCGCGGCGTTTGGGCGTCGCGTTGCCGCCCTCGGGGAAGATCAGCAGCGCGTCATTCGCCTCGAGCCCTGCGGCGAGCTCGCCCACCGATGCCGCGCCGCCGGGGGCGCCCGGCTTGCGCTTGCGGCGCGAGGACACGAAGCGCGTGGGCAGCCGGTTGAGCAGCACGTCGATCGCGGGGTCCCACTGCAGGGTGTCCTTGAGCACGATCGCGGGCTCACGCTCGAAGTCGTTGATGAGCGACTTCACGATGATGAAGGAGTCCGCCGGGCCCGCGTGGCGCGACACCACAATGAGCGGGCGGCCCTTCGCGATCTCGTCCACGTTCGCGTCCTCGAGCACGATCTCGAGGCGCAGGATGCGCCTGGACCACCGGAACAGCGACTTCAGCATCGCGCCCGCAAGCACGTAGTGCTCGTATTCGAAGCGCTCGCTGCGAATCTTCCACCCGAATCCGGACACGATCCACAGCGCGAACATCCACACCAGGGCGACGGCATCCCACATCAGATACAGGCCCATCATGAAGATGATGCGAAGGATGCGCACGCGCCCGGGAAGCGCCCATGCCACCGCGCCGGCGACGATTATCCCCAGCCACAGCGCCGTGGGCATCCACGCGAAGGCGAGCAGCACGATGGCTGGCGCGATCAGGAGGCGACGCACCCACACGGGCGGCAGTCCCCACGAGATCCGGCGCCGCTGTCGCCGCTCGCGCACCTCCTCGGGGGTCGCGCCGCTCACGAGGCGACTCCGGCGTCGCGGAGGTACGCGGCGGTGGCGTCGTACGCCGCCTCGATGCGGCGATGCGTGTGCTCCATCGACCGGAACGCGCCCAGCTTCTCGTCGCCCGGCTGGCTGCCGCCGGAGGGAAGGATGTGCAGGTCGACGTGCTCGGGAACCTCGTCGCGGTCGCGGAAGAAGCGGTGCCTCCGTGAGATCTCGAAGGCGACCTTGGCGACGTCGGCGGGCGTCTCCGGAGGCTTGAGCGGCTCCTCGATGCGGCCCACCTGGAGTACGAACACGGTGGTCGCGCCGCGCCGGATCGCCTCGGACAGCGGGATCGAGTTCACGACGCCGCCATCGACGTAGTGCTCGCCGTCGATCTCGACAGGTGGCAGCGCGGCCGGCACGGAGCACGAGGCCAGCACGGGGTCGATGAGGGGCCCGGAGTCGAACCAGGTCTCGGCGGCGCGCTCGATGCTCGCGGCGCACACCGCGAGAGTCACGGGGAGATCCTCGAACCGGGCCCGCTCGCCCACGAAGTCCTCGAGGAGCCTGCGCAGCGGCTCGGCGGAGTTGAGATGCGTGCGGGACTTGGCGAGCCGGCGCAGCTGGCGCGGCCACCATTCGCCATAGATGGCCCCGGCGGCGTCCGACGACCACGCGCGCTCAAGGGTGTCGATGACGCTCGTTGTCGGGTCAGCCGCGATGGCGGTGCCGTTGATCGCGCCGATGCTCGTGCCCACCACGAGGTCGGGCTTCACCCCCGTCTCGATGAGCGCGCGCAGCATGCCGACCTCGACCGCGCCGCGGACTCCTCCGCCTCCCAGCACGAACGCGACAGTCATAGGCCCAGGCTAGTGCCCTCCCGTGGCCCTCTGCCGGTAGCCGCATGCACGCTGTCGACGCACACGACCCAACCCTTTCGCGAGCGCCTCCGAAGACCTCACATGATCACGCTCATCATCGTCGGGCTCGTGTCCGGCATCATCACGGCCATCAGCCCGTGCGTCCTGCCGGTGCTGCCGGCGATCCTCACCAGCTCGATCCAGGACGGCGCCACCTCGCGGCGCCGCCCCATCGTGGTGGTGGCCGGGCTCGTGACCAGCTTCGCGTTCTTCACGCTGCTGGGCGGGCTGCTGCTCAGCGCCCTGGGCCTGCCGGACGATCTGCTGAGGTGGATCGGCATCGGCGTGCTGGCCCTGGTGGGCCTGGGGCTCGCGATCCCACCGCTGGGCGAGCTGCTGCAGCGCCCGTTCGAGCGAATCGCTCCCCCGCAGCTCAACCGCGACGGCAACGGGTTCGTCATGGGCATGGCGCTGGGGCTGGTGTTCGTGCCGTGCGCGGGCCCGATCCTCGCGTCCATCACCGTGCTTGCCGCCACCAACGGCTTCTCGTGGGGACTGGTCGCGCTGACGCTCGCGTTCTCGGTGGGCATCGCCGGCCCGCTGCTGGCGTTCGGGCTCGCAGGCCAGGCGATGGGCAGCCGCATCAAGGCTGTTCGGACGCGCCTCAAGGGCATCCGCATCGCGTCGGGCGTGGTGCTGCTGGCGACCGCGCTGGTGGTCGCGACCAATGTCGCCGAGCCGCTCCAGCGCTGGGTGCCGGGCGTGCTGGCCAACGTGCAGGAGTCCATCGAGAACAACGAGAGCGTGCGCGACGAGCTCGACACCCTCACCGGCCGCGAGGAGGCCCAGCCGGCCTCGGGAGACGCCTTCACGTTCGACCAGTGCGAGGAGATGGCCGCCGACGAGCTCCACAACTGCGGACCCGCACGCGACATCGTGGGCGTCGAGGCGTGGCTCAATACCGAGGGCGGCGAGGCGCTCGACATCGAGACGCTCACGGCGGACGGCGGCGTGGTCCTCATCGACTTCTGGACCTACTCGTGCATTAACTGCCAGCGCACCTTCCCGTACTTGACGGCTTGGGACGAGCGCTACCGCGACGAGGGCCTCACGATCATCGGCGTCCACTCCCCCGAGTTCGCGTTCGAGAAGGTTGTGGGCAACGTCGAGGACGCCGCGTCGCGCTACGGCATCGAGTACCCGATCGCGATCGACAACGACTTCCAGACCTGGCGGGAGTGGGACCAGCGGTTCTGGCCCGCGCACTACCTGATCGACCAGGACGGCGTGGTCCGCCAGGTCCACTACGGCGAGGGCGCGTACGAAGACACGGAGCTCCTCATCCAGACACTGCTCGACGCGCCGGCGCAGGTCGCCGTCGAGGACCCGGACCGCCACACGTCGGGCCGCACGCAGGAGACGTACCTGGGGTTCGGCCGCCTCCAGTGGGCACTGAACGAGGAGCAGGTCGCTCGTGACGAGGCTGTCGAGTTCACGTACGACGGCACGCTCGAGCGCGACCACTTCGTGTACGAGGGCGAGTGGACGGTGACCGAGGAGCATGCGCTGTCCGGCGAGGACGCGCGCATGGAGATCTACTTCTACGCCGCGGACGTGCACCTGGTGATGGCCGGCGAGGGCGAGGTGCGCGTCACCCTGCAGAACGATCCCGACTACGAGCGCGTGGTCGAGGTCGACGGCACCAGCGATCTGTACGACCTGTTCGAGGGCGAGCCCACGCAGGACGTCATGGTCCTGGAGTTCACGCCTGGCATCGAGGCCTACGCCTTCACCTTCGGGTGAACCGCGTCGCACCAAGGTAAAGCCCTTGGCGCAAGTTTTGCCTGGCACGACGAGCGAAACCGGACATATCGGGTGTTAATGGAGATGGCGGGCCACCGTGGCCCGCGTATCCAACGCTCTGGAGGGATCCTCATGGATCTTCGCAAGGCAGCTGCAGGCTCGGCAGGAGTACTGCTCGGGGCCGCACTACTCGCCGGATGCGGCGACACCGCCAGCGATGGCGACGACGACATGGAATCCACGACGGACACCACGATGGAGGACTCCATGGAGGACGACTCGATGGAGGAGGACGACGGCTAGGGCTCCGCGCCGCTGCAGGCGCAGTTCGATCCACGTCCCGACGGCGGTCGGCCACCAGGCCGGCCGCCGTCGGCGCGCGTGGACGTGCCCGACACGCTCGGGCCGACGAAGGACGCCCCCGCCCACAGGCATGTATCCCCCGCGCGTAGGCCCGCGGCCCCCGTCCGCAAGCCCGCACTCCCGGGGACCCATCCACGACTGGCAGGACTCCGAACGCCTGGTGTCGAGCTTCTTCCGGCCCGACAGCCAACCTTGGGAGGAAACATGCCGAAGCTTCGCACCCTGGCCATCCCGGCCGTCATTCTGCTCTCGGGATCCTTGCTCGCCGGCTGCGGCGACGACACCGAGCCCGCGTCCGACACCTCCGACGAGATGATGGAGGAGACCATGGAGGAGGACTCGATGGAGGACGACTCGATGGAGGAGGACTCGATGGAGGACGACTCCATGGAAGACGACGAGCACATGGAGGAAGACGACTCCATGGAGGAAGACAACTGATCAGCCGATACTGAGGGCATGGACCGGGACGATGAGGAGGACCGCATGAGCGCTGAGCGCCACCTGCGCGCGGTTCCCGACGCGCGCCCGGATGCTGCGGGGAGCGAGTCCGGCGCCGCGACGGCGCCGGGCCCCGCTCCCGACCTCACCGACCTGCTCGAGCGCACCGCACGCGGCGACGGCGGCGCCTACGAGCAGCTGTACAACGCGGTGGCCGCGTCGGTGTTCGGGTTGGCGCTCCGCATCGTCCGGGACCGCGGCATGGCCGAGGACGTCTCGCAGGAGGCCCTGGTGGAGGTGTGGCACCGGGCGGCGCGCTTCGACCGCGAGGCCGGCACCGCGCGCTCCTGGATCCTCACGATCGCGCACCGCCGGGCCGTGGACCGCGTCCGCTCGGAGCAGTCCCACACGACGCGCATGCGCACCCACGGTGTGCGCGAGGAGACCGCCCCCGCCGAGCAGGACCTCGTGGTCGACGTCATGTACCGCGAGTGGGAGGCGACCCGGGTGAAGGCGGGCCTCAGCGCCCTCACCGCACGCCAGCGCGAAGCGCTGGACCTGACCTACTTCAAGGGCTACACCCACCGCGAGGCCGCGCAGGCGCTGGACATTCCGCTCGGCACCGCGAAGGCGCGAATCCGCGATGGCCTGATCAAGCTTCGAGACGCGATGGGAGTCGAGCGATGAGCGAGCACGTGCACTCCCTGCTGGGCCCCTACGCCGTGGGCGCCCTCGAGCCCGACGAGCGCGCCCAGGTCGAGCGCCACATCGGTGCTTGCGCCGACTGCCGCGACGAGCTGTCCTCGTACCTCGAGGCCACGGCCGCGCTCGCCGACGCCGAGGCCACCGCTCCCCCCGCCTCGCTGCGCGACCGGGTGATGGCGGAGGTCGCGACGACGTCGCAGCTGCCGCCTGGGGCGCCGGGAACGGCCGATGCGCCGGTCACCGATCCCATTCGCGTCGCCGAGGACTACGGTCGCGGTACCGGCGAGGACACCCGCGACACCGCGGGCACCGCGGGCACCGCGGGCACCGCGGGCACCGCGGGCACCGCGGGCACCGCGGGCACCACGGGAACCACCGCGCCGGTTGGCGCGGACACCTCCGCCGCTCGCGACGATCTCGCCGCGCGGCGTGCCGAGAGCCGCGGTCCACGCCGGTGGCTCGCGGCCCTGGCGGGCGCGGTGGCGACGGTCGCCGTTCTGGCCGTGGGCGTCTTCGGCTTCGGGCTGGGACGGCCGTCGGACGACGCCGCAGAGTTGGCGCTCGCCAAGGACGTGATGATGGTCGAGGCTGCCTCGGACGCGACCAAGATGGACATGGATCTGGGCAACGGGCAGGTCGTAATGAGCAGCCGGATGGATGCGGTCGCGCTCATGGGCAACTCCGCCCCCATGCCCGACCACGGCACCGAGTACCAGGTGTGGCTCATCATGGCGGACGGCTCCAAGGTGGCCGGGCCCACGTTCATGCCCGACGCCGACGGCGAGTACATGGCCTACGTCCCCAACGACCTCGACGGCGTCGTGGCGATCGCGATCACGTGCGAGCCTCCGGGAGGCTCGGCCGAGCCGACCACCGACGTCGTCTCCGTCGTCGAGCTGTGACCGCGGGTTTCTCGACGCTCTCCCGGGTGTCGTAGCGCTCTCATTGCAGGTGTCGTCGCGCGCTAGGAACCGCTCACGCGCAGCCAGAAGCGCTTCCACCCGGACGGCGGGTCGCCCAGCGTGTCCGTTTGCTCGGCACCCTGGGCTCCCCCGTCTCCGGGAGTGCCGTCCCCGCCGCCGAGCTCGTTCAGCGCCGCCTGGAACTCCGGGCTGTAGGAGTAATTGGCGTGCGTCAGCACGTGCCCGACGGCGCGCGGCGGCTCGTGCGAAGCCTGGCGGCTGTTGTCGCCCAGCCCCGGGATGGGGTGCCCGAGCGGGTCGGTCTCGCGGAACAGCTGGATCCACCTGCCCGGGTTGGCGCGCTCGACCGCGAGCAGCTGATCGTCGTCGAACTGCTCGGGGAAGAGTCGCTGGTAGTGCGCCGCGAGCAGGTTCCCGTACGCGAGAAAGCGCAGGTTCTCCCGCGGCACTTCGCCGTTGTCGAGGACGCGTCGCAGCACCGGGAAGCCCAGGACCGCTCCTTGGCTGTGACAGCTGAGCACCAGGGCATCGTCGGGATGATCGTCGTGGAGGTGCCGCAGACGCCGCTCCAGGGCCGGGATCGCCGTCTCCGAGTACGGCGGCGGCGCCCACGGGTGGTACAGCCGCGGCCAGAAGTTGGTGAGGTCCCACAGCACCCCCACGCCGCGGCGCGACTCCCGGTTCCCCGACGCCGAGAACACGAAGTACAGGACCGACGCCGCGGGCACGAACAGCGCGAGCACCACCGCGCCCATCGTGAAGGCGGTCGCGGGCACGGACGGGTGATCGATCCCCGCCGTGCCAGGGAGGTCGGTGTCGAGCCTCGCCCACGCGAGCAGGTCCACGCCGCCCTGGTCCACGAGCCACACCAGCGCCCCGACCGCAGCAATGCCCACCGCCGCGATGGCCAGCGCGCCCCGCCTGCCGCGGCACACGCGCACCACCAGATAGGCCACGAACAGCCAGCCCACCGCGCCCAGCACCATCCGCGGCTCGGTGAGAACGCTCGCCAGCCGCTCCGCCCAGGTCGCTCCCTCGAAGGCCAGGCGGAGGAGCTCGGCGAGCACCAGCACCAGCGCCGCGATGAGCAGCCCTGTCCCGGCGCGGCGCAGATCGCCGGTGGCGCCGTTCACGGCGGCACGCAGACGGCGAGCGGCGTCCACCCCATGCTCGCCAGCGGGCGCGAGCGGCCGGACCTCGCCCGCGATGCGCGCGGCCACCCACAGGGCGGCACAGGTCAGCACCACCGCGGAGTAGTCGATGAAACGGAACATGATCGCGGGCTCGGGGTCCTCGAGGAAGGCCTGCGGGCTCCCCTCGGAGGCCAGTCCGAGCAAACCATAGGACAGCGCACCGAACGCCGAGTACGACATGAAGAAGCCCAGCGCCGCGAAAGCCACCGAGTGCCCCGCCGATTCCCGCACGGGCATGCGCCGCTCCGCGAGCAGCGCCACGGCCAGCAGCACCGCAGCCGTGCCCGCGATCGTGAAGTGAGCGACGGTGAGCGCCTCGGGCCGCACGGTCAGCGCGCCGTCGGGATCGCCGTGGGACTGGACGGGGAACACGCCGGCGCCGTCGAGCGCCAGGCCCGCTCCCACCATCACCAGCGCGGCGACGCCCGCGACGACGGCACGCCTGCCCTCGGGCGGCTCGACGTCCGGCCCCGACGTCCGCGTCTGGAGCGCCGCCGCCGTGCCGAGCGCGAGACCGACCATGGCGACAAGGATCCCGATCCCGGCCACGGGACCCAGCGGATCCGCCCCGGCGACGATCCCGCCCAGCAGCGCGACCGTGCTCAGCCCGATGCCCAGGTGCCCCGCGCTGAGGCCGTGCAGCGAGTGCGCCCTCCCGAACACGTCCTCGTGATCCTCGTGATCATCGGGGGCGCCGCCCACCTTCGACAACAGGTGCAGCCCCAGCGGCACGAGGGCCGCCAGCCCGACCGAGGTGACGGCGGCGAGAGTGGCGACCGGCGCATCGGCCGTCACCAGGCCCAGCACCGTCGCCGCCGCCTGCACCGCGATCGCGGATGCCAAGACGGTCGCCGCAACGGTCACGAGGCGCATCGCGACGCGACGCACCTGGTAGGCGCTCCCGCGCTGCGACGCACGCGAGGGTGAGGGCGTCATCCAGCCCGCGACGTTGATGAGCGCGAGCGGAGCGAGGAACAGCCACAGCGCGGTCACGCGGCTGCGGGAGGTGAGCCCTCCCCAGCTGAAGGCCTCCGCGATCCCGGCCTCCGCATCGGCCTGCCGTGCGCGGTAGAAGCCCGCGTTGGCGTCGCCCTCGACGCGCATGGGAAAGGCGCTGAGCAGGGCCTGCGGAGGCGTGCCCGACACCCCGTGCACGCGCACCTCGACCGTGCGTGGCGGGACGCGGACCTGGACCAGCTCCTCGACGGGCTCCATGGGCACGAAAGTACACGCGGGTGCCGACATGCCGTCGGGGAGCCGGCGCCGATGCGGCGAAGGGTCACCCTGCAAGGTTGCGCGGGGAGGGGCAGACTGAAGGCATGGCGGAGTTGCTGCTGTTTCACCACGCGCATGGCCTCACCGAGGGGCTGTGCGCGCTGGCGGATCGGCTGCGGGCGGATGGGCACGTGGTCCACTCGCCCGATGCCTATGCAGGCAGGACGTTCCGCAGCCTGGACGATGGGCTCGAGCACGCGGCCCGCATCGGCCACGACGCGATCCTCGAGGTCGCGGGCCGGGCGGCGCGGCTGCACCCCGGGGCCGACGTGGTCGTCGGGTTCGCGATGGGCGCGGGACCGGCGCAGTACCTGGCCCAGCATCTGCGGCGGGTGCGCGGGTGCGTGCTGATGGGCGGGGCGTCGCCGCCGGAGATGTACGGCTCGACGTGGCGGATGCACGTGCCGCTGCAGATCCACGTCGCCGATCCTGACGACTGGTGCCTGCCCGACGAGCTCCACGCCGTCGAGCGCGCCATCCCCCACGCCGAGGTCTACCGCTACCGCAACAAGCGGCACATGTTCGTGGACCCGGCGGTGCACGACTACGACGCCGATGCGGCCGATCAGTTCGAGGAGCGGCTCGACGATTGGCTGGCTCGGCTCGATGCGGGGCGCGCGGCGCCGGCTCGGGCGGCTATGTAGTCCTCGTCACGCGGCGGGCCTCGTCAGCCGTAGGACTCGCAGGCCCATCCGTCGCCGTCCCGGTCGAGGCGGTGGTAGTCGGTGCCGGTGATCTGCACCACCTGCTGGATGTCGCTGCAGTTCAGGTCGGGGCCGGGCTGGTTCCACGGTTCCGTCGCGGCGTCGGCGGTCGTCGAGCCGTCCGCCTCGGACTCCTCGGCTACCGCATCCTGCTGGGCTTCCGCGTCCTGCTCGGCTGCACCTGTCGCGCACACGTGCTCGGTGTTCTTCGAGATCGCGCGGTAGCGGTCCTGCTGGGGGTGGCGGTCGTAGCCGTCAAGGCTGTCGTACCGCGCGTTCGCGAGCCCGGCCTTGAGCACCGCGGTGCCCAGGTCCGTGCCGCCCACCGTGATGTATCGCAGCAGGCGGTCGTACTTGTCGACGTCGTCGACGCTGGCGGGGTTGACGAGCTCGACCTGCTTGTCCAGCACGAGGTCCGCGACGAACGCCTTCGCTTCGCCGAAGCCGCACTCCCCGGTCTCGGGGGTGTCGTACCCGATCAGCCGGATCTTGCCGCCGTCGGAGGTGTAGACAGTGTCGCCGTCGACCACATGGGTGACGGTCACAGTCGCGGCGGGCTTCGCACCGCTGGTCGAGCCAGCCTGGGAGGCGCGGGCGTCGCCGTCGCCGGAGCTCTCGCTGGGCGCTTCGACATCCGTCTCGCTCTCGCCTGGCTCGCTGGGCGCCGATGCGGTTGCGGCGGGCTCCGACGGTTCCGTGTCGCTCGAGGAAGGATTGCTCCCGGGCGTGGGCTCGCCTGAGGGCTGGGCCGTGGGCTCGTCTGAGTGCTGGGCTGCGGCGGTGTCGGCGCCGGCCAGGTCCAGCGACGCCGCGTCGCCTCCCGACGGCACTGCGCACCCGGCGGCGACGATCGCGGTCGCCACGACCAGTGCTCCGGCCGCGATCGACCTCGGCATGCGGCCCCTCATCGCGTCACCTTGCCCCTCAGCTCGTTCGCGGTTGGGGACGACGCTACCGAGTCTGAGAATGACGGCGCGAGCGGGAGTGACGAAGTCCTCGCTGGCGGGGTCGAGCGCGAACTACAGCGCTTCGGTGACGTCGGCGACTGCGGCGTCCAGCGCCTCGACCAGCTGCGCCGTGTCGACCGTGACCGCGACGCCGTGAGCGCCGCCGCCGATCGAGACAGGGCCCTCGCGAGACACGATGAGCCGGTCGGCGATGACGGGCCAGGGCTTGCCAGAAGGGCCCGGAAGCGAGCCGAAGGGGGTGATGGTCCCGCGCTCGTACCCCGTGACGTCCTTGGCGACGTCCTTGTCCGGCATCGACAGCCGGCTCACACCGAGGTGCTCCCGGAGCTTAGGCCACGAGATCTGCCGATCGCCGGGCACGAGCACGAACAGATAGTCACCCTCGGCTCGCCTCACCACCAGAGTCTTGAGGATCTGCCGGGGGTCGAGGCCCCGCGCCTCGGCGGCCTCCTCGAGCGACCGCACGGGACCGTGCGCCGTCACGTGGTGGTCGATGCCGGTCTCGGCGATCGCACGAATGGCGGGGGTATCGGGCGCGCGAGAATCGGGCGCGCGGGCGTCGGGAGCGGAGCTGCCGTGATCGGGGCCGCCGGGAGCAGGGTTATCCGACGCCGCGGAGTCAGTGGTCATGCCTACTCAACCCGCAACACCGCGCATCGCTTCCCGCTCTCGGCGCCGAGCCTCCGTCACCCGACCGGTCGGAGCGCATCCGGCGCGCCGGGCAACAGGCCCATCTGCACGGCCGTGGACTCTCCGCCCACGAGCACACCGCCGAAGTCGAGCTGGATGAGCGGCGCGACGTCGGTGGTGAACCACCCGGCGAATGCATCGGTCATGGTGGTGATCATGCCGGTCGCGACGAACATGTACGCCGCGATCAGCAGAGCGATGATCATCGCGCCACGCACGAGCGTGGACCACGCGAGGATGCCGACACGGGTCTGCGCGGCGTGCTGCGCGCGCAGTTCCGCATCGGTCTTGACAGGGCGCGCGGCGACCGCGGGCACGGGGACGCGAATGCGGTCCCGTACCGCTGGCCTGAGCGTCACCACTGAGGGATGGGCGACTGTCACGTTTCCTCCAGAGGGGCTGGTATCGGCGTGCCATCTACTTCCTTAACCTACGCCCGCGCCTCGGCATTCCGCGCGGCGAGAAGCCGAACCGTTATGTACGGTTTGCGAAGTTGTCATCTGGCGGCCAGGACCCCTCGGGCGTCGCACGTGCGTCCCACGATCCGGGGTGCGGCCGCGGCCTCCGCGGCCGCGTCCGGACACGCGCGCGGCGCGTGCGAAGGGCCTACAACTCGGCTGGCGACGGTGGCGCTGACGACCGCGCGAGCTAGATTGGCGCCATGACCGACCCTGTCCTGGTCGCCGCTGACGGCGAGCCGCTGCTCCCCGCGAACTACGACGTCATGTGGACGATCATGATGGTCGCCTTCGCGGCAGGCATTGTCGTCACGCTCGTCGCGCTCGTGAAGGCCTACTTGCGCATGCGGGAGCGCGAGCGCGAGGAGAAGCGCCGCCGCGGTGACGACTCGGGCAACGGCGACTCAGGCGGCGCGGACATCCCTCCCGGCCGCTGACCCGGCACGGGGCCCAGCGTCAGACCGCAGCACCCGGCACCCCTTGCGCGGCCCGACGCAAGCGAGGAGCATGGATCGAGGTCCCCACCGCGCGCGCCAGCGCCCAGTTCCAGGGGGAACCATGACCGCCATAGCCGAGGCAGCCGAGCGCTTCCTCTCGCACTCACGCATCGCCGTCACCGGCGTGTCCCGCAATCCGGCCGGCCACGGCTCGAACTCGGTCTTCCAACGGCTGGGTGAGCGCGGCTACGACGCCGTGCCCATCAATCCGAACGCCGACGAGATCGGCGGCGTCACCGCCTACCCCGACCTGAAGTCAGTGCCGGGCGTGGTCGAGGCCGTCGTGATCGGCACCGCGCCGGATCGCGCGCTCGCCACCGTCAAGGAGGCGGTCGAACTCGGGATCGGCGAGGTGTGGATGCACCGCGCCTTCGATGACGGCAGCGTCGACGATGAGGCCGTCGCCTACGGCCGCGAGCACGGGGTCACCGTCATCGACGGCGGGTGCCCGCTCATGTTCGGACCCACCGCAGACGGCTTCCACAAGCTCTTCATGTGCCCGTTCCTCAAGATGTCAGGCAAGGTGCCTCGGGAGGTCTAGAGGTAGGCGCCGTCCGCGTCGTCCGCGCCCCCGGGTCGGGAGAACCGGTCGCGGCCGATCGCGCGCAGCGTCGCGACCATCCACTCGCAGATCATCTCGTCGAAGTCGCCCTGCACACCGGAGAACGCGACGATCAGCCCGTCGCGGATGATCGCTCCCGGGTACTTGATGTCGCCGGGCCGGTACAGGTGCGGGAAGTCCTGGCGCACGCGCGAACTATCCAGTCCGGTCCGGATCGTGACGGCGACCTTGCCCTCGACGTTGCGCAGGAACTCGGGGGCGGGCTCGCCCACGTGCGCCACGAACACGGGCGCCGCGGGGTCCGGCTCGGCAGGGTCGAGCACCATGATCGTGCCGCGCAGGCCGTTGGTCAGACCGGCGGCATGCGCCTTCTCGATCGCCGGCACCAGCACGTCCCACGCCTGCTCGCATGTCTCAGCGGTCACTCCCGGGAACACGGGTCCTCCTTGCAACTCCCTCACTGCTCCCCCGACTCCAGCTCCGCGAACTTCGCGGCCATGGTGGGGTTGCCTCGCGTGAGCTTCTTGATAGTGAGGTCGTCGGCCTTGTCGTTGGCCAGGCGCAGGTTGTTGGCCGACTTGTGGAGCGCCTGCTTGGTCTTCTCGAGGTCCTTGATGGCCTCGTCGATGCGCTTGACGGCCTCCTCGAAGCCGTCCGACGCCAGCCGCCAGTTGCGCCCGAACTTGTCCTTGAACTCGTCGAGCTCGGCTTCGAAGTTGGTGATGTCGATGTTCTGCGCGCGCACCAGCGCCAGCTCCTGCCTGTACTTCAGCGAGTTGAGAGCGGCGTTGCGCAGCAGCGTGATGATCGGGATGAAGAACTGGGGTCGCACCACGTACATCTTCGGGTAGCGGTGCGAGACGTCGACGATCCCGCCGTTGTAGAGGTCGTTCTCCGGCTCCAGCAGGGTCACGAGCACCGCGTACTCGCAGCCCTTCTCGTTGCGGTCCTTGTCGAGCTCCTTGAAGAAGTCCTCGTTCTTGTGCTTGGTCGCGGTGGTGTCGGCCTCGTTCTTCATCTCGAACATGATCGAGACGATCTCGGTGCCGTGCTCGTCCGCCTCGCGGAAGATGTAGTCGCCCTTGGACCCGCTCGAGGCGTCGTTGTCCTTCTCGAAGTACGCGTTCTGGAAGCCCATGGGGCGCATGCGGTTGAACTCGTACTCGCAGTGCTGCTCGAGAGACTCGCCGATCATCTTGGTCGACAGCCGGGCCTTCATGTCCTTGAGGCGCTCGATGGCATCGTCGCGATCCTTGATCTGAATCTCGCGCGACGCGATCTCGGCGGCGTGCTTCTCCTTCAGCGAGGACTCGGCGTGCGACTTCTCGAGCGCGGCCTTCTCGAGGTCGCTCTTCAACTGCTGGATCTCCGAGGCCTGAGCGGCCGCAGCCTTCTGGAGCTCGCTCGTGAGCTTCGCTTCGGCCAGCTCGGCGGCCGATGCGCTGGTCGCCTTCGCCTGCTCCACCTGGCTGGCGAGCGCGTCGCGCTCCTTCTCGACGGCCTGCAGCGCCTCGGCCACGGCGAGCTGGCGCGCGACCTCGCCGGCGTCGAGCTTGGCCTTCAGGTCCTGGATCTCGGACTCCTTGGCGGCAGCAGCCTTCTGCGCTTCGCTTGCCGCCTTCGCGACGGCCAGCTCAACCGCCGCCTCCTTGTCGGCGTCGGCGAGGTGCAGGCGCTTCTCGAGTTCGGCGTCGAACTCCCGGGTCCGGACCTGACTGACGATGTCGGCGTAGCCAGCCTCGTCAACCGTGAACGCCTTGCCGCAATGCGGGCAGGTGATCTCATGCATCGATGGGCCTCCTCGTTGCCTGCGAGTGTAGGTGCGCAGGCGCATCGGGGACGCGCACCACCTGCCGCAACCAGCGTTCCAGCTCCGATTCCAGTGTTCGCTCGAACTCGCGCTCGATCGGGTCCGGCGGTGCTCGCCAGTCATCGACCTCCGCGGGCACCGAGACCCACGGGTCCCCCGCAGCCATGGCGCAGTTGGCCGATGCGGCCTCAGCATCGAGCAGCACAGCTTCCTCCTCGCCGGGCACACCTGCCGGCGCGGAGCCAGGTTCAGGTTCGGGTTCGAGCGGCAAGGCATCGAACAGTCTTCGGCCCCCGGGCCGCCGCTTGCGGCGGGGGTCAACGCTCGCGGGCGGTGTGAACCACACCTCGGACGCGGTCGCCTCGATTCTCCACCCTTGGTTGTGGAGATCCTGGTGGCACCGAACACAGAGCAGGACCCCGTTGTCCAAGTCCGACCGCCCGCCTTGGGACCAGTGGACGATGTGATGGGCGTCGCACCACGACGGCGGCGCCCCACACATCGCGCAGCCTCCGTCGCGCTCGACCAGCGCGATCCGCTGGGGCTGCGTGAAGCTGCGCTTCGCGCGCCCCTGGTCCAGGACCTGGGACGGTCCGCCCATGACCTCCGGGATCACTCCGGCCCGTGCCGCCGCCCGGCGCAGCGCTCCGGCGTCCAGCCCGGTCGCGAATCCGTCCACGCCCGCCCCGGCAAGCCCCTCGCGCAGCTCCTCGACGTTGGTGCGCACCACCACCGTCACACCTGCACGCGGCAGCACGTCCACCTCGCAGCCGCCCACGTGGCGCGCGAAGTCGCCCATGGCATCGGCCCTCACCTGCTCGGGGGTGCGCTCATCCAGCACCACCGACTCCCCCGCCTTGGCGAGGTCCTGCATCCTCTTGCGCAGGCGAAAGTGCTGACCGACCATCGCGTCCATCGCCATCAGCAGCGGCGCACCGTTCTCGGGATCAAGGCGACCGTTGATGGTGATCATTCCGTCCGCAGCCTCGCCGATGCGCAGGAATCGACGCTCACGCCGCTCCCGCGCCAGCTCCTCGAGATGCTCCCGGTCCAGCCGCTCCTCGGTCCGCGTGATCAGAGCCGCGAGCTTGTTCAGCCGCAGGTACCGCGCCGACGACACCAGATCCTTCTCCGCCCACGCCACCGCCGCCGCGTCACAGCGCTTCGCGACCCGCTTGAGCATCCGCGTGATCATGGTCGAGGCCTCGACACTGAGATCCCCCGCGTTCACGGCGGCGGCCACGGCCGAGAACACCGGCCCCGTCTCTGCAGGCTCCTGGTCACGAGGGGGCTCATCACCGCCACTCGCGCGCTCGGCATCCCGCAACGTCTCGCCCAGCTCGATCAGGCGCCCCGCCTCAGCCTCCGAGCCACCGGTCTGACCCGACACGAGACCCCGCTCATCTCCCTTGCCCTTCCGGCGAGCGAGTCCCTGCTGCTTGATCTTCGTGCGCGACCGCGCAGCCTGCTCCGCCGCGACGACGGCCATCATCCGGTCCGCGTCCTTGCGCACCGCGCCCAGCGCGGTCCCCAGTGCCACCAGGTCATCATCCGCAAGGCCGCTCACGCCGGCGTGCGTCATCTCACGCCGCTCCGCCAGCGCGGCCCGCACGCGACCATCCCAATCGCCGCCAGCAGGCACGCCAGCGTCGCTCCCCGGGGGAGCGAGCAGAGCGGGTGCCTCGGTCATGGATCCATCACATCAGAGGGGTCTGACATCGGCGGCGACGAGGCACGGTTCTCCACAGGAGGAAGGCTCAGCCCACCTCACCGAACGGGTACCGCACCGCCGCGAAAGGCCACTCCCGCGCGAGCCAACCCGGCAGGAACTCCCGCACCGTCTCCCCCAAGCCAGCCGGCGCATCGGCCGCCACCCAGAAGCTGACGTCGGCGGCTGGGCCAGCCACCGCATCGGCGCCTTCAGGCGGATCGATGTACACGCACCCATAGAGCGCAGCTTCAGAAGCGGGCAGGATCGCGTAGTTGAAGGACTCGTGCGTCACCATCTCGCGCGCGTGGCGGTCGAGGTCCTCGCGGTCGGCCTCGGCGGTCATGGTCGCCGGCGGCCAGCCCCACGCGTCGCCGTACTTGGCCCACAGCATCGGCTGGTTGCCCATGACAGCCACCATGTCGATGTCGGTGTCGTCAGGGCTGATGGGGCGCAGATGGACGCCGTCCGCCAGCGGCACGTGGAGGGGATGAGCGAAGCTCTCCGGGAGCCAGTCGAGGGTCACGAGGCGAATCTAGCGCCGGCGCGCCACACGGTGCAGCGCAAGCACGCGTTGCAGCACGAGCACACGGCACAGGGCCGATGCGCGCAGGCGGCACTCACGTGACGGTGCCGCCGCTCACGGTGAAGTTCCTGCCCTTGAAGAAGATGCTGCGGTAGGGCGAGGTGTAGAAGCGCTGGCCGGTGTTGCCGGTCAGCGTCGAGTTTCGGATGGTGAGCGAGCCCGTGAGGTTGTTGGAGACGTAGAACACGGCGGGACCGCCCTCGGGAGCCTTGTTGCCGGTGATGGTCGACCTCGTGATGGTGACGTTCTGGTTGGTGCCATCGAAGTAGATGGCGCCGCCGTTGCCGCCGCGCCCGCTGGAGGCACCCTGGCCCGTGGCCACGTTGCCCGTGAACGTGGAGTCGGTGATGCTCATGGGGGCCTGAAGCGAGCTCACCGCTCCCCCGTTGGCGCACCTGTTGTCGGAGAAACGGGAGTCGGAGATGGTGACGCCTCCGCTCACGCCCGTCACGCGGATCGCGCCACCGCCGGCGTCGGAGTGGGCGGTCACGCAGCGGTTGGACGTGAACCACGCGTCCTCCACGGTGAGCGTGCCGCCGCGCATCGCGATGGCGCCGCCACCGCCGCCGCCCGGGAGCACGGCGACTCCGGCAGGAGAAATGGAGGCGTTGCCCTGGGTGAAGCCGATGTTGCGGAACGTGATGTGCGGCGTGGTCGAGTTCTGGCAGCTCGAGGACAGCCACCCGAACGACTCTTCACAGCTGTTGGCGTAGAAGATGCCGCGAGAGCCCCCGCCGCTCAAGGTGATGAGCCCTCCGCCGTCGAGCGTCATCGAGGCAACGCGGGTTCCCCCTTGCCAGAAGTGTTCACAGGTATCGGTGTTGCACGTCATCAGCGTCTGATTGAGCCGGATGGTGAGGGCGCGTGGGCCGCAGTCGAAGGACACGTTCCCTCCACCGAGCACCGCGCGGGCCACGGCCGCCGAGGTGCACGACGCGGGGGTGCCGTTGCCCACCACCACATTCGAGCCGTTGCGCTTCACGACTCCGGCCCCGGTGCCGCCGGTCCGGTGCTCGAACCGGTACATGAAGGCCGCCATTGCATCCCGCGCGATGTTCCACTGCGGCCGGTACGTGTTGTTGGACGACCAGCCTCGCGAGATCCCCGTCTGAGCGAGCCAGGTCATCTCCTTGTAGAACTTCGAGGTGGGAGAGATGTCCGCGAACGGGGACCAGCGCGGCGCCGTGTAGGAGGGTTTGCCGGCGAGGCGGTACAGGAAGGCCGCCATCGCGTCGCGCTTGACCGGCTCGAAGGGTCGGTAGGTGCCGTCTGCGTATCCGGTGCTGATGCCCCTCTTCGCCAACCAGGTGATCTCTTTGTAGAACTTGGTGCGCGGCGTCACGTCGCGGAAGGGGGACTTCGCGGGCGCGGTGAACGCCGGCTCACCGGCCAGGCGATACATGAATGCCGCCATCGCGTCACGCGTGATGGGCAGGTGCGGCCGGAACGTCCCGTCCGAGTAGCCGGTGGAGATGCCCTGGCCCGCCAGCCACTCGATCTCCTTGGCGAACGGCGCGCCCTGGGGGACGTCCGAGAACGAGGGTGCTGCCGCGGCGCTCGAGGCGCTGACCAGCCCGCCGAGCATGAGAGCGAGAGCCGTGAAGGCGGATGCGGCAGCGCGGCGCCAGGTCATGACTGAACCCCCGAACGAGTGACGAATCGGACTTACCGTATCGGCTCGACGCCCGTTTCGACAGGACCTTGCGCGAGTCGCTCGCTCCGTTCGCACCGCGAATGACGCGCGGCGCCGGGCGGGGCGCCCTACACGACGGCCGGCACCTCGCCATCCCGCGCCTGAACCGCGTGCGGCGTCCGCGGCGACTCCCGCAGCCGCGCGACCTGCCCGCCCCACGCGAGCGCCACCGCCACGGCACCGCCGGTGACGATCGCCTCGAGCAGACCCCACGCCGCATGCTGCGGCAGGAGGGCCTGTGCGACGGAGACCGCCGCTCCCCCAGCGGCTTCCGCGGTGGCCAGGGTGAGGGCCGATGCGGTCACGCTCACCCACGCACCTGCCGCGGCCGCCACGGCGGCCACACCGGGCGATACGTCAGGCGGCACGTCAGGAGAGCCGCGCAGGCGCCCCACGACCAGCACGACGCCGCGATAGACCCCGTACCCCACCAGCACACCCACGACGCCCATCACCAGCACGTTCACGCCCAGCGCGGCCATCCCGCCATCACCCAGCAGCACGGCCTCAAGAACCAGGACGCCCGCCATGGTGAGCACCGCGAGCGCCGGCCCCACGGCCACCGCCAGCAGCGTGCCTCCGATGAGGTGCGCGGTATGGCCTCCATACAGGGGCACGTCGGCCATGTGGGCCACCGCAACCGCGCCCGCGCCGGCCGCGGCAAGACCCCAGCGCGGCGCCCGGCCTCGCACGGCACCACGCCGCACCGCCACCGCGGACCACGCCACCGCGCCCACCGACGCCGCGCCGGCCACCGCCAGAACACCAGGGTCCAGAACCCCATCAGGAATGTGCATGATCGTCTCCCTTGACCATCAGCTCAGCACCGCCGCCGGCGCCGAGTACGTACACGCATTCACCGCGCCCAGCTCGTGCGCGGTCGATCTCTTGAGATCCGCCAGATCCAGCGGCGAGAGCCGGTCGCACACCCAGTCCCAGTGCAGCGACACCACGTCCCCCACGGCCAAGCCGTCGACCAGCGCGTGCCCATCACGCCGCACGCGCACGCTCTCCAACACCGCAGCCCCGAGCCCCAGCCGGCGCCCGTTCCACGTCAGCGGCCGGCTCGCCACGGTGGCGGAATCACCGGTCACAGCAGTCACCTGCCCCCACCGGATCCGGCACCGGTCCAGCACCTCGAGCGGCTCACGCCCGTACCCACCGCGCAGCAGCCCTACCCACGGGTAGACCGCAAAAACATGGAAGCTGTGGTGCGGCGTCGCGCCCACGCGCGCGGCCTCCACCAGCCGCTCGAACTCCTCGCGCGACAAGCGCGGCCTGAAGCGCGTCTCGAGCGAGTCGACGAAAACGGCACCACCGCATCGGCCCAAAGGAGGCCCTCCCAGCCAATACGTCCGCACGACGAGCGGGTCCAGCGGCGCGCGCCCCAGGCACTCCGAGATGAGTTCGAGGTACGGCCACGCGCCCTCGAAGCCCTGCGCGACGTGCTCCAACTCTTGTCCGGAGGCGCCCTCGCTGACGCGCTCGAGCAGCTCGGACGCGCGGTCGGGACCGCAGTAGCCGCGCTCGTTCGGCGGCAGGGCGTAGCGCCCGAACAGCACGGCGCCGTCCGCCTCGACCGGCGCGGGATCGGCGGTGGGCCGGGTGGCGGTTGCGTCCGGCCGATGCGGGGTGACAGTCATGTCGCACCTCGCCTTCCGTACGCGCCCGGCAGGCGCGGGGCGAGCCAGATCATGACGCCCGCCGCGGCGATGAGCGCCAGCCAGGGGGCCGATGCGCCGACGGCCGCGCCGTCGAACGCGCCGGCCAAGGCGGCGGTCACGATCGCGCCGAGCACCAGCACCGCTGTGACGTCCACCGCGGGCGCCCGCCACAGCGCCTGGTGCCAGGTGAGGACGTAGCCCGCGAGCAGCACCCCGGTGAGCAGCACCCACCCCCACTGCACCGCGGTGGTCGGCCAGATCGCGCCCAGCGTCCCGGTCGCCGCGGACCACAGAAGCAGCGCGAGAGTCCCGCCCGCCATGCGCCAGATCGACACCGTCCAGGGAGTCACGTCGCGCAGGAGCCGCTTGGCGACCACCACCTCGACCGCCCACAGCAGAGTCGCGCCGGCGATGAGCGCCGTGCCCACGTCCGCGGCCAGCGCCACGTTGCCCGCGAGCCCGAACTGCGCCACCACGATCAGCGCGACCGCGCCCACGTGCCACCACGTGAGCTTCTCCTTGAGCGCGATCACGGCGATCACGGCCACCCAGACGATGAGCGTCTTGTGCAGGAACGCCGCCTGCACGGACGCCGTCGACGCCAGCCCCTCGAAGAACAGCACGAACGGCACCGCGCCTCCCAGGATGGCCACGTATGCCAACCCGACCCACTGCCCGGGGCGAGACGGGCGGGTCACCGCCACCGCATCGGCGCTGCCCACCGCCCGCGCGAGCACGAACGCCAGCGCGATCACCACCGCCGCCATCGTGTTCTTGGCGGTCGTGTACGCGGAGGCGGACCCATACGCGGCCACGCCGTTGGAGTTGACCCAGATCGCGACGCCCGAGATCAGCGCGGTCACGCCCGCGAGCGCGAGGCCCCGGTTGCGCGTGCTCATGTCGACGCCTCCTTCCCGCGGATCTTGAGCGCGTCCACGGCCTGCGACTCCGTGAGCCGCTCGAGGGCGAAGCCCGCATGGACCACGACCCAGTCGCCGGGCTCGATGTCGTCATCGGCGACGGTCATCTCGAGCACCTCCTGGCGCACGCCGTCGTGCTCGACGATGGCTCTGCCGTCGCGGTGGACCTCGATCACCTGGGCGATGGTTCCGAGACACATGACTCCTCCTTGATGCCTTCTTGGGCGAGCACGTCGGCCACGGCGGCGACGGCAGCGTCAATGTGTTCGCGTACGGGCACGGACAGGTGCCCGTACGCGAAGGTGCCGGCCTCAACGCCCACGATCGCGACGCGCTCGGGCAGGGTGTCGAGCGCGCGCGACAGCTCGACCGCGCCCGCGAGCCCGAAGGCGTGGCTCCCGCCGCGGCCGGATGCGGTGAAGGCGTGCGTCGGCAGCGGCGGCGCCTTGGCGCCAGCCTCCATCACGCGCACTGTCCCGGGGTTGCGTCCGGACATCACGGCGTCGACCACCACGGCGGCACGCTTGCCCTCCCAGGTGTGCACCAGCGCGGTCGGGTCCTCGCGCGTGGTGACGGTCACCATGCCCCCAAAGGCCGCGCGGATGCGGTCCGCGACCACCTCGCCGATGGCGTCGTCTCCCCTGTCGGGCGATCCCAGCCCGATCACGATCACGTCCCGGGCGCTCATGACCGCTCCACCCTCAGGTCCAGGAAGTGGGTCGCGCAGGAGATGCAGGGGTCGTAGTTGCGGATGGCCTCCTCGCAGCGGTGCGTGAGGGTGTGGTCGTCGAGGTCGACCCACTGCTGTGCGGCGGTGCGGAGGTCGTGCTCGATGCTGGCCTGGTTCTGGCTGGTGGGCGGCACGATCTGCGCGTCCTCGATGATGCCGTCGGCGTCGATCCGGTAGCGGTGCCAGATGGTGCCGCGTGGAGCCTCGGACGCGCCCACGCCCTCCCCCGCCCGAGGCTCCACGGGCACCGACGGCGGGTGGCCGTCCGTCCAGCCGTCGATGATGCGCAGCGCCTCCTCGAACGCATACGCGAGCTCGACGCACCGCACGATGATGGACTTGAACGGGTTGCGGCAGGTCTCGGCCAGCCCCGCGGCGAGCGCGGCCTCCTGACACCGAGAACTTAGCTGGTCAAAGCTGTTGGAATACCGGGCGAGCGGACCGACGAAGTACATGCCGCCGTCGAAGGTCGCGTGCAGCGCGTTGGAGTGCTCGACGTGAAACTCTTTAATGTGTGAAGCAATCTCCGCCACCGGGAAACGCGTGCCGTTCGACGCCACCACCTCGGTCCCGCGCTCAAGCGGATACCACTGCGGGTGGCGCAGGGACACGTAGGTGTACGTCTGCTCCATGTCGGGGAAGTCGAAGCCGGCGACCAGTTCGACGGCGGCGAGCGCGTCCTCGAGCCCGCGCTCCAGGTCCGGGCGCAACCCCTGCAGCTCCGCGACGGTGGGCATCCGGTAGAAGCCGCCCACCTTGACGTTCACGGGGTGGATCGCACGGCCTCCCACCACTTCCATCAGGTCGTTGCCGGCCTTCTTGAGCCGCAGCGCCATCTTCACCACGTCGCCGTGCGTCTTGGCCATCTCGATGACGGACTCGTACCCAAGGAAGTCGGGCGCGTGCAGCATGAAGATGTGCAGCGCGTGAGACTCGATCCACTCGCCGCAGTACAGCAGGCGGCGCATGTCCTGGATCGCGTCCGTGGTGGTGACGCCGCAGATGGTCTCCATCGCCTCCGTGGACGCCGACTGGTACGCCACCGGGCAGATGCCGCAGATCCGCGCGGTGATGTCCGGAGGCTCCGTGTACTTGCGGCCGCGCAGGAAGCCCTCGTAGAAGCGCGGGGGCTCGAAGATGTTGAGCTTGACGTCGACCACCTGGCGATCGCGGATCTCGATGTGCATGCCGCCCTCGCCCTCGACGCGCGCGAGCATGCCGACGTTGAGAACCTGTCCGCCGTCCTTCAGCTGATGCGTCATGACGCGCCTCCCGTCTCGACGGCGTTGCTCGCGGCCTCGAACTCGGGCGCCCCCGCGTTGAAGGTGCGATAGACGCGGACGATGTCCGCATCGGCCATGCCCAGTTCCGTCAGCTGCTGGGTGAGGGAGTCCGTGTTGGCGCTGTCCTGCGGGCCGAAGCAGCCGTAGCACCCGCGCCCATACGACGGACACAGCGCCCCGCAGCCGGCCTGCGTCACGGGTCCCAAACAAGGAGTTCCGGTCGCGATCGGAACACAGAGATTGCCCTTGAGCTTGCACTCCACGCACACCGAATACGACGGAATGCGCGGCTTGCGGCCGTTGAGGAACGCCGCGAGCACCTCGATGAGCTGCTTCTTGTCCACGGGGCAGCCGCGCAGCTCGTAGTCGACGTCCACGTGGCTCGCGATGGGCGTGCTCGTGTCCAGCGTCGACAGATACTCGGGGTGCGCGTAGACGATGGACCGGAACTCGTCGACGTCCGCAAAGTTGCGCAGCGCCTGGATGCCGCCGGCGGTGGCGCACGCGCCGATGGTCACCAGCGTCCCGGACTGCGCGCGGATCTCGTGGATGCGCTCCACGTCCTCGGGCGTGGTGATGGAGCCCTCGACCAGGCTCAGCTCGTAAGGGCCCTCAACCACGGCGCGGGTGGCCTCGGGGAAGTACGCGATGTGGACGTTCTCCGCGATGGACAGCAGCTCGTCCTCGCAGTTGAGGATGGAGAGCTGGCACCCGTCGCAGCTGGCGAACTTCCAGACGGCCAGCTTGGGGCGCGCCGATGCGGGGGCCGGGTTGGCGGTCGCGTGGTCGTGGGTGGCGGCGGTCATCTCACAGCTCCCTCACGCTCATGAGCGGCTCGAGCCGGTCGTAGCTCAGCACGGGGCCGTCGACGCAGATGAACAGCTCGCGCAGCTGGCAGTGCCCGCAGAGGCCTATCCCGCACTTCATGGACCGCTCCATCGACATGCGGATGTGGTTCGCGGCGACGCCGCGCGCGGTGAGCGCCTGGGCGGACGCGCGCATCATCGCCTCCGGCCCGCACACGAACGCCCACGCGCTGCGTGGGTCGAAGCCGGCGCGACCGATGAGCTCGGTCACGAAGCCCACGCGACCCTTGTAGCCGTAGGGGGCGTTGTCGACGGTCATCTGGACGTTGACGTCGTTGAGGTCGGCCCAGCGGCGCATCTCGTCGCCGTAGAGGATGTCGTCGGGGGTCCTCGAGCCGTAGAGCAGCAGGACCTTGCCGTAGGCGTCGCGCTCGGCCAGCACGTCCAGGATGGCCGGCCGCAGGGGTGCCAAGCCGATGCCGCCGGTAACGAAGACGACGTCCCCGCCCCGCGCATCGGCCGCATCCCAGGTGGTCCCAAAGGGGCCACGGACTCCAATCTCGGTGCCGGGCGCGGCATTCACCAGTGCGCGCGTGACGGCGCCGACGTTCCTGATGGTGTGTTCGAGAGGCTCGCCGGCGTCGGTGCCGCGCGGGTCGCCGGCGATGCTGATGGGCACCTCGCCCACGCCGAACGCGTGGAGCATCGTGAACTGGCCGGCGGCGAAGCGCAGCGGCTCGCCGTCGAGCGGCTCCAACAACAGGGTGAAGGTGTCGCGGGTGTCCTGGCGCACGCGGGTGATCGCGAAGCGGCGCGGCACCATCGGGGCCGGCGGCGGAGCGAGCGTGTCCGCAACTGACCCTGCCGCGACGGTCGCGCCGTGGCCGGGTATGGCTGGGTTGCGGATGTCGTCCATGACACGCCTCCACTTGCGACGCTATGCCGCTGAGGTAGAAGCGCCAGGGACCAAGGTCCGGGGAGAGGCGTAGGGGTCACTCGCGGCTGCTTCACGAATTCTTGAAACAGCGTGAGAGCCGTTGTGCAAGAGCAGGCACGGCGCTCTCCGGAGCGGCGCGCCCCTCGACCTCGCCCCCGTACTCTTGATACTTGAAGAAGGGCGGTGAATGGCGTGTCTGGCTACGTGATCTCGTACCACCGCAAGAGCGGCGCGAGCGAAGTCAAGTCGTTCGAGGGTCCCAACGGTCACCGCGAGGCCTTCGCGGAACGGTTGCGTATCGAGAAGTCCAACCACGACCCTGACCTTGAGATCGTGGGCGACTCTCTCGAGTCAGTCAAGCGCACGCATTCGCGATACTTCTCCCGCGCCTGACAGCACGTTCGACATCACTGAATGTCGAACTCGTCCTCCAACTTGAGGAGCTCCTCGAGGGCCTCGCGCTGCGCGCGCACTCGCTTGGCGCGCAGGTCAGCGACGTCGGCAGTCTTGACTCGGGTGTGCGTGCCCACCTTGTGTGAGGCCAGTTCCCCGTCGCGGATCAGCTTCATCAGCGTGGTGCGGCTGACGCCCAACTGCTCGGCAGCCACCGTCGTCGTGAGCTCCGGCGGCACGGAACCAACCGTGACACTGTGACCATCCGCAACTTCGTGGAGCACGCGCGAGAGGAACTGGACAAAGCCAGCGGAGAGCTCGGGAGCAGTTTGCAGGTCGAGCGATGCGCCGTGCGCAGGCATCGATCGCTCGAGGAAGTCGACGAGTAGTTGCGCCTCAGCACGCTCGGCCTCGTCAGCGAACACAGTGGACGATGCGGTCCCAGTCACGGCAGCCTCCCAAGCCACGGTCAAGATACAAGTATGCGCGCCTACACTGACATATGCAACTGAGTGCCAGTTACAACTGACATTACCCTGCTTCTGCCGTGGCCGGAGTCGGAGCGACGCCGCGTGCGCGTCCCAGCGCCGCGGCCTCCTCCACGATGTCGATGCCCGCGGGGCACCACGTGATGCAGCGGCCGCATCCCACGCAGCCGAGCATGCCGAACTGGTCCTCCCAGGAGGACAGCTTGTGGGTGATCCACTGGCGGTAGCGCGACTTCGCGGACTCGCGCATGGGTCCGCCGTGGATGTAGCTGAACTGCTCGGAGAAGCACGAGTCCCACACGCGGTGGCGCTCGGCGTTCTCTCCGGTGAGGTCGGAGACGTCGGAGACGGTGGTGCAGAAGCACGTGGGGCATACGAGCGTGCAGTTGGTGCACGCGAGGCAGCGGGTAGCGATCTCCTCCCAGCGGGAGGATTCGGCTGATGCGCGCAGAGTGTCCGCGACCGTGTCCGTGTCGATGGCTCGGCTTTGTTGCGTGGCCGCGTGGGAGGTGACGGCGAGGGCCTCGTGCGCGTCGTCGAGGGTGGCCGGCGTGGTGTCGATCGCGTCCGCGACCTCGAGGCCGGCGGCGCTGCCGACCTCGAGGACAAAGTGGTGCAGGTCGGGGTCGCTCGGGGCGATCTCCGTGAGCAGCAGGTCATACGACGGTTCGCCGGTCTGGGGGTTGGTGTCGCTGGGGCGCGGGCCGGTGCCCATGGAGGCGCAGAAGCACGTCGCGGCCGGGTCCGAGCAGGCGACCGCGACCACGAAGGTGCCGTCGCGGCGGGCGGCGTAGTGGGCGTCGATGTACTGTCGGCTGGCGAGCACAGTGTCGTGGATCTGGACGGCGCGCAGGTCGCACGAGCGCGTGCCGAGGAGTGCGATCTTGCGGCTGGTGTCGGGGGTGTCGCGCTCGACGGTGAAGTGGTCGTCCTCGCCGTTGTCGCGGCGGCCGCGCCAGATGACCTCCTCCGCCGGGAAGAACACGGGCTTCGAGGACTGGGCGGGGGCGGCGAAGCCAAAGTAGGCGCCATCGCCGCGCTCGCGCAGGCGGTACCGGGCGGGGTCCTGCTGGTCCCCGACCCCCTGCGGGAGGTCGGAGGCCGCACGGATCTCGCCGGTGACGATCGCATCGCCCCGGACCGTGGGCCCCATCACCTGATAGCCGCGCTGCCGCAACTCGTCGATGAGGGCGCCGAGCCCCGATGTCGAGAGGATTCGGATGTCGTCCATGACACGCCTCCACTTGCGACGCTATGCCGCTGTGCGCGAGGCGCTAGGGACGTTGGTCCCGACCTGCCGCGCGAGGCGATCTCAGCTACTAGGGTCGTCGAGGGCGGTGCGACCGAGATCACATCGGATCGTCTCGCCTGACTCCTTCGCACCGGCCGGTGTCGGGCCGCAAGCCCGCGACGTCCCGGAATGTGCCCACCGGACGCTTCGCTCATCGCGACTCGAGACTGGAGCGATCTGCAGAAGCGCCCGATAAGAGTTGAGACGGCGACAATCGCCCGTCGCAAGCTCAAGTGCAAAGCTGAGCTCCACACCGAGCCGTCCGAGCGTGCACTGAAGGTCACTTGGAGGTGTGTTACCGCGTGAACGAAACGGATGCCCGCACGTCTGCGACAACTCACGATGTCGTGCTCGCCTACAGACTCGCCAAGACCGATCTGTACTTCACCCAGAACGCTCGCGCTCTCGACTTGCTTGCGTACGAGGCTGACTTGGGCGAGCGCCTACGCTCGCTGCGCACCCGCATCAATGGCAAATGCAGCGATTGGGTCGATGACCCCGAGTTTGTCGGGGACAGCTACTTGGCGCCGAAGGGCTTGAAGGACTCGAACAACAGCACAACAGACGAGACCATTGAGCTTCGCCTGATGGCGCGCTGCAGCATCGATCTCCACGTCTTCTCCACCTACTGGATGATGACCGTCGGCGAGAAGATCGATGCCGCGCTCTCAAGCAGCGTCCTCGGCTACAGGTTGCGCAGGACTACCCGCGAGCGGTTCAACCTTCTTGGGAGTGGGTCTTTCCCTTCATACATGCCGCGATACCGCAAGTGGCGCGATGGCCCACTGGAAGCGTCTAGAAAGGCGCTCGAAGACGGTCGGGAAGTGGCGGTGCTCACGGGCGATGCCACCAGGTTCTTCCACTCGTTGGACCCGCGCTTCCTTGCAAACGCCGACTTCCTATTGCGATCGGGAGTAGAACTAAACGCGCACGAAACCCGCGTCAATCGCTTGTTCGTGCGAGCACTCGACAGTTGGAGAGAATGCGTGTCGCGCAAGCGGCCCTGGAATGCACAGGGCTTGCCAGTCGGGTTGCCTGCGAGCGCGGTAGTCGCCAACGCCGCACTTATCGAGCTCGACCGTCTCATCGAGACGGAGATCAAGCCGATCAAGTACGCACGCTACGTCGACGACATCTCAATAGTGCTCGAGAACGACGCCAGCTTCACGCAAGCAAGCGACGTATGGCGATGGATCGCACAGCGATCCGCGGGCGCGATCCAGGTCCTGGCGCGGGACGAAGACTCCGCCGAGCCACGGGTGGAGCCGATCTCTCAGGTACTGACAGGCGACGTCGCAGTGTTCTCGCCCGCCTATCTGGGTGGCGCAAGCGTCAAGTTTGGGAATCGGAAGAACTCGCTTCTCAAGCTCGCAGGCACAAAGGGAGCAGACCAACTCAACGCGCTCGCAGAGCGCATCCGCGAATCGTCGAGCGAGTGGCGCTTGATGTCCACCGTCCCCGACAAGCCTGAGGCTGTAGGAGCCGAGGTCGCACGAGCTGTCCAACCCAGCGGAGACCACGGCGGAACTCTCCGCGATGCGGACGTGGTCACGCTGACTCGATCACGGTTTGCGATCTGTGTGTCCGACTACGAGGCTTACGCTCAAGACCTCCCCTCGGCCTCGTGGGCCCCCCAGCGCCAGCGGTTCCTACGGGCTGTCAAGGATCAGGTTCTCGAGTCTGACGCGTTCTTCGAGCTCGGCTCTACCTTTTCGCGCGTCGTTGCTCTGGCCACCGCCTGTGGTGACTACGAGGAGGTCGCGGACCTTATCAATGGCGTTGCCACGTTCGTTGCACATGCCACGGCCACACATCCGGTGTCGATCGCGGGCGGCGTTGACCCCGGCGCCGGCCAAGCGACGATCGAATCAGTTTCCGTCTGGAATGCGTGGCGTCGAGATCTTGCCGAGGAGGCGTTTACGAGTGTTGTCGTGTCACTGCCCGTCACCCGCCAAGAAGCTTGGGATATGGGCACAATTGCGGACGCTCTGTCCTCGTTGGACCCCACCAGGGATTGGTTTCGCCCGGACGACGAACTAACCGAGACCGTTCGCGCAATCAATGCTAGAGACCTCGGTTACGTGGCGCTTCGGCGCCAGTTCTTGCATGGGGAGAACGTGCGCCTCGGAGCAACGGGCCCTCTCCCGCGCCTTGGAAAGGGCGCCAAGTACCCCACTGCGCTGGTGGAGAGTGTGCAGGCGATCTCCGACATTCTCGCGATACCGGCTGGCGTCCAAGCAGGGGTGATGTTCGCCACTCGGCCTGTGCGTCTCGATGAGCTGTACCTAGCCCAGGCAGACGGCGACTCGAGGCCCGCGAGCGATTCGCTCACGCGCGCAATGATTGGTGCGCGTGGGTACGATCCGCGCGACTCTCTCGCTACCGCGGTCGACGAACCCACGACACGGTCCAGGACGCGAAACCTCACGCACTCGGTGCTGAGGGTAAAGGGGGGACGCAAGCTCTCCAGTGCCCGCAAGGTGCATGTGGCGCTCGGCGTTACGCAAAGCGAAGGCGACACCTGGAAAGGCGCGGCGCTAGGCGTCCCAGAACTGACGCTCGCCAAGCGAAATCGGCTCGCACGGCTCGTAAACGACGCGATAGGAACCCGGGATCCCATTGACTACTTCGTACTGCACGAGCTTGCCATTCCAAGCGCGTGGTTCATGCGCATTGCGCTCAAGCTTCGCGCTCACAACATCGGGCTGATCTCGGGAGTGGAGTACGTACGCCGCGACCCAAACCTTGTGGCGAATCAGGTCTGGGCCGCGCTGCCCATTCATCACGCCGAGGTACCGTCCATGTACATCCACAAGCAGGACAAACAACTGCCAGCTCCGCACGAGGAGGAAGCTCTTACTGAACTCGGAAATCTGCGCCTCGAGCCGAGCGCGAGCCGCAATGGTCCTGAGGACATTCCTGTCATAGACCACGGAGGCTTCTACTTCAGCCTCCTAATCTGCCACGAGCTGACCGACATTTCTGCGCGGGCGTACCTTCGTGGAAAAGTCGATGCCCTGTTTGTTCCCGAGCACAACCAAGACACAAAGAGCTTCTCTTCTCTGGTGGAGTCGTCGGCGCTGGACATTCATGCCTACATCGTGCAGGCCAATGACAGGCGATTCGGAGACAGTAGAGTGCGTGCTCCGCGGAAGAAGGACTACCAACGAGACCTCGTGCGCGTATCCCGCGGTACACGCGACTATGTGGTCGCTGCGAAGCTCGATATCGATTCACTCCGGGTTCATCAAACCATGTATCGGCCGGACCCAAATGTGACTGGCTTCAAGCCCTGCCCAAGCGGATTCGAGATCACCCCGGCCCGCGCGAAGATACCCCCCGTCTCGCGACGCCAGACGGGCGATTCCGGCGGTCTCCCCCAGGAGGATTGACTTGGCTTGCTACAACCGCGCGTGCGGGTCTCACGAGCCTCAAAGATCCGAGGAGACCTGGGAATACAGCGACCCGCGGGCTTCGCGCATTTGACGCTCGAGGCGCTCGGAGAAAGCCGAGTCATTGACCCTAACACCCAGCTCGACGTTGGCGTTCTCGGCGCTCCAGGACATGTTTGCACTCGTGACCACTACGAACCGATGATCGACTGAGATGAACTTGGCGTGATTGCGCACGGCCCTGCCATCGAAGGGCTTGGTCGCGTAGATCTTTCCAGGAGCAAGCGTCTCGGCGATCTGCCTCGCATTCGGCCCGTAGCCACTGCCGGCTGCTTCTGCGTCGACGTAGACAGTGACCAAGACTCCGTCGCGCGATGCGGCCGCCTGGAGTTCGTCCCACATCCCGGATGACTCCTGGAAATTGAACGTTGATGCCACGACGGAGTGCCGCGCGCTCCGAACGAGATCTACCAGCGAGCCTGTCAACGCACCTGACTGAGCCAGGTGCCCCGGCATGGTCCAGATCGCGTCCACCGAGGTCACCTGCGACTTGGCACCCTCGATCGCCCACAGAGCCGCGACAAGGACCTCCCGTCGAGCACGCAAGCCGTGCGTCACAGCCAGTGCAGATACCTCAGCCCGCTGCTCCGCTCCCAGGACACTCAGCGCTGACCCGAAACTCTCGTCCGCATCAAGTGACGACGCAACAAGGCGTGCCTCCGTCCCGCTCAGAGTCTCTCCGAGACGGCGCATTGCGTCCCCGAGGTCAGGAGAAGAAGCCATACCCGCCGTACCCAGGTAGGTCCACTACGAGCCGGCGGTCAAGGAAGCGGTTGGCCCGCTCGCACGAGGTCTCGGACGCCATTGCGCAGGTGTGACACGCCGCCCCGTGGAGAAAGTCCTCCGGGTCCTTGGGCACTCGCTGCGCACATACTGGGTCGGACGAGCAGCGGTGCGAACGCGTCAGCGCCCGATCCACGATCCGGTTGAGCGACGACCGCTCGCTGAGGCTCACCAGGCCGCCGAGCGTCCCGTCCGAGTCCGATGCGGTCGTCACGATGAGCAGACCCGCAGCAGCAGGGCGTTCGTCAGTCGCTTTCCATGCGTACACACGCTCGGACAGGCTTGCCGCCGAATAACCCGAGTACATCGCCATCTCACGAATCAGCAGATGGCCAAACGTGTGCGCCAGCCAGTACCGCGCGGGCATGAACCTCGAGTCCGCGTCGACATCCTTCGAGGTCTCCGAGAACCGAGCATCGAAGTTCCGCTGGTGGGACGCCCGGTGCGCCTCCCAGAGGTCAGTCGACTCGATCTTGGCTTCCCACTCCGCAACCCGCGCTTCGTCAAGTTGGAGGAAGATGCCTTCGCCACGGTCTTCGGTCGCCACTGCCCACTCTGCACGGGCACTCCGAGTCAGCGGCACCAGCCTCGAAGGCAGGTCGTTCGCGCGCTCCATCTCGTCGATGCGCGTGAATCCCACAAGAGCATTAACCTTGCGCAGACTGTCGACCGCAAGCCCCCGGGACACCCCGAGTTCACGCAGATCGCGATGGAGGTCGCCCAACCCAGTAAGCGCCAGGCCAGTCTGCTCATCTACATGATGAGCACCAGCGGGATCCCGCTGCAGGTAGTTCCACTCCGGTACCAGTAGGTCGATCGGATCGAATCGCGCAAGCTCCGCTTGACGCTCTTCCTCGCTCGGCGGTGGCGCCATCGACGCGGCAATAGCAGCAACAAGGTCGTCGTCCGACAGATCCACCAGGCGCGATTCGACATCGTCCAGCTCCTCGCGGATGCGGTCCACATCGGCGTGGTACTTCTCGAGCTTCTTCGGACCGATCGCGGCCCGCAGCTCGTCACCACGAGTCATGACGGTTTCGGTCTCGCTCTCGGGCATCACGATGACCGACTGGGTGGCGGGAAACCACAGGTTCGAGGCACCGAGCAACATCACACGCGCCTGGTTCACGCACCCGTTCTTGGAGAAAGCCGCCAAGTGCGGGTGCCGCCCACGACAGCGCGGCAGCTTGTCGCGGCCAGCGTCACCTTGAGCCTCGTTCATGGGACGCCGAAGCCCACAGGCCTTGCACTCGATGGTGGCGGACGCACCCTTGCCGACGGTGCGCTCGAGCATCGCAAGTGGACGAATCTCCGCTCCGGATGAGCACGCCTGCCCCTGGTGCACCCACCAGTCGTAAGGAAACTCGTCGAGGTGACCGTCGGTGCACGCCAATAGGTAACGTGCAGCGACTACTTGCGAGGGGTTCTTGCGGATGCGGCCGTCCGGACCTGGGCACTTCCGGTGCTCAAAGCGTGCCTCGTCGGGGCGGAAGGGGTTCGTGTTGACGTAGTTGAACTGGCTGAGTGGCCCCAGCTTGTTGCACCCGGTGCACCTGAGCCATTGCGGGAAGATCCGCGCCGGAACACCAAGGTCCTCGCCCTCCTTGTCCGCGAAGGACCGGCTCGGTGCCCAGGGGAAGGGGCGCAATTGTGTGACACCTGGGAGGAAGTTCTTCACTACTGCTAGGAGGCGCGGCGCGTGAATCGTCGGCACGCTCTCACGTCGGTCCCAGATGCGGTCCCAGTCGTCGAGCCCTGCGGGCATGGCTGTCAGTTGCGGCAGGTCCATCACAGCGCCGGGACCGTAGGTGTACAGCAACGACGACGGTCGAGCCGCGCCAACCTTTGCGCGATTGCGCGACGTCTTCTGCGCACTCGTCGCGTCCTGGTCCCCAAGCGGATCGAGGACTGCCTCATTCGGCGATGTCTCAGTCATCGTCACTTCCCTGGGATGCCTGCCAAGCAGGAGCATGCGTCAACTCGAAGGCCATCAGCTTCTCCTTGAGCGGCGTCACGAGCACGTTGATCTCCGGCTGCACCTCACGCATGGAGTTGGCGACGATGAGCGGAGGCGTGTCGGGCGTGTCGGACAGCGCTCGCGAACTTTCAGGCGACAAGAGCAAGGCAGCCTGCTTCGTCTCATCGGTCACCCGCTCATAGACCAGTTCCTTGCCGTGCGAGACCGCGAACGCCTTTCGCTTCTCCCACTGGCCAAGCCGGTTCAGCAGCCGCTCGGACACCTCTTTCGCCTCCGACTCCCCGCCGGCCACTTTGGCACGCGAGACGATCACTTCGATCATGCCCTTGAGCCGGTCTTTGGCCGTCGACACATTGCCCGCACCCTTCTCGGTGGACACCGTGTCCTCCGCCCGAGTGTCGAGGACGCGTGCGGCACCCACAAGGACACCATCAAACAGGCGCTCGATCGCTGTCAACGAGTACGGCGTGACCGAGAGCGGCTCCACCTGCGAGTAGAACGTCTCGTGGTAGTGACGGAACTGCTCGAAGTGCGCCAAGTCGCGGGGCCGTGCCCAGTTCCCCAGAGTCACGACGAGTCCGGGCCGGCCCGCGTCTCGACCCACACGAGAGGACGCCTGAATGTACTCGGCGGTGTTCTTGGGCTGGCCCACCACCATCATCAAACCCAAGCGAGTGACGTCGACACCCACCTGAAGCATCGACGTCGCGAGCACCGTGTCGAACGGAACGACGTCTCGATACGAGATCGTCTCTCCTGCCCTGCGGTTCTCGGCACGGGCGCGACGTGCCGCTGTCGTGTCCCACTCGGCACCAAACTCCACCGCCATTTGATCCAAGGTGGCGGTGATGTCGGTAGACGATGCGCGGGACGTCAGCTCTGCGATGTGCAGCCCGTTCGGTTCAGTGCCAAAGCGCTGCGGGAAGTTCTTTCCCGCTCGCTTCTTCCGCACGGCAGTCTGCACGTCATCGCGCATGTAGCGGGCCATGCCCGCCAGTTCACGGGTGGCATTGAAGTAGGCGACGAGCGTCATGTAGGGGTCCGCGCTGAATGGCGTGCTCGCCGAAGCCCGGTCCCCCAGCAGCTGGCCCGCCGAGAGCAGGGTCCCGGCAACGACAATCTCGGCAGCAGTCAGACGTACCCCCGTGGTGCTCACGCCCACGTAGCGGCGGCCGGGTGTCTCACGTGAGACCGGGACTTCGGCAGAGAAGTAGGTGTCGGAAACGTCGAGAACCTGCGGAGGGAAGATCGTCGGCTTGCGGCCATACAGGCCCCGGATCTGCGCAGCAGCGTTGCGAACCGTAGCCGTCGACGCCACGACAAGCGCCCGCACCGGCCGTCCCTCGCCGTCCCTCCAGCTGCACATCAGGTCGATCGCCGTCTCAAAGGCGCCGACAGCGGTTCCCAGTGCGCCCGTGATGAGGTGTAGCTCGTCCTGGATGACCAGGTCGGGCGGACGTAGCCGCTCCACGGGGGCCTTGCCCTCGGCTGGTCGGCCATCCTTGGCCGGGTGCTTGCCGCCAGGCGACAGGTCACAGCCCGAGGAGTCGGGGTGCACGCAACCGTGTCGCGCGCACTTCTCCGTCACGTACCCGAATAGGGAGGCCGCCTCCCCTTCGCGCGCCAACCGCGCGAACTTGTCAACGGTGGCGATCACGAAGGAGGGCGTGAGTCGATAGATCTCCTCGTCGACGGTGAGGACCGGCAGCCCCTCCCCCGCAGAGCCACCTTCGGAGAAGGGACAATCGCCGAACTCATCGCCGCAGTACACGCGGATGCGGCGCTCGACGTCGGAACCCTTGACGTTCTTGGCGTCAATCGGCGACCCGCACCATGGACAGCGCTTGAGCTGCAGGACCGTCAGTCCGCGCTTGCTGCCTTCAGACGATGCTTTCGCGAGTTGCGCAGCCGCCTCGGGGTAGCGCTTGGGGGACACGGCAGTGCCCACCCACAGGCCGATGCGGAAGGGCTCGTCGCCCCAGAACTCCGGAGCCCTGAGTCGTGCAACCTCCGCGGCACATACCAGCGCCGTCGCTCGCTGGAACTGCTGCGCCGTGAGCAGGCGGAGCGTGTAGCGCATTAGCACCGCGATGCCGGCGCACCCGTCGAGCTTGCCGTCGGGAGACTCGATCACACCCTGGCGCCGCCGGATCGCGAACGTGAATGCAGCGAGGCCCAGGTAGGCCTCGGTCTTGCCACCACCGGTCGGGAAGAACAGAAGCTCGGCTCGGGCGACGTCGCTTGACCTACGGTCCAAGTGAGGCTTGGCCAGCGCTTCGATTTGCATGAGCACGAAGGCAATCTGGAACGTGCGCCACGAGTGCGCCTTGGGGCCGTCTGCCTTGACCTGCTCGACGGCCTGCGCCAATGACAACCCGGGCTTCGCCTTTCGCTTCTCAGCGGCCTGGCTCTGAATACGTTGGTCAGCCATCACACGGTTCATGAATCCGAAGCACAGTTGCGTTTCCGCGTCCACAGTGAGGAAGTCCAGGCCTGCGCGAAGTTGCACCGCAACGGCAGTAGCATCCTCAACGGCGTCGAGGGCGGTCTCGCGCAGGTGCTCCGGCAGCCCCTCGGCTTCCAACTGACGCTCGGCAATCCACGCGTCATAGCCGTCGACGATGGGGCGCAGCGCGTTCGCCAACGCTGTGCCGTCACCGGCGTCGGCGAGATCGGCGAGTGCGAGCATGTCCAGAGTGGCACCTTCAATCTCGCGAGCGCGAGTCTGAGGCGTCTCGGAGACGGGCAGCCACGTGGTCCGCACGTGCGTCGTACGACGCGATTCAGGATTCATCGGCGCCCAGTCCACCGAGCACGTGCGGCCCACGGCGAACTCGAGCCTGTCACGATACTGAAGCTCGAGTCGCGCGAGTTCGTAGTCGGTCTCAGCACCACCGTCCGCGAGCGGATCGGTGACCGGCAGGAACACGTCGTTGCCACCGGCGTCGATGTCGAGACGCGTCTGATAAAGCCACGCATCGACGGGGATGCGACGCGGGGTGTGCTTGTCGTTGCACAGGGCGAGTTCGACGATGCGCATGTCGCCTTGGTCCATCACGTCGACACGGAGCACCACTCGGTCCTCGAGCACGATGGTCTCCGTCTCGCCGGGCGTGAACGACTGCACCGGGACGATGCTGTGGTGAAGATGGTCCTTTCGCGCGTAGCGGCGTACGGGGCGGCCAGAAGGCGTCTCCTCGTCTGAGCGCTGCGAGTGATAGGTCCCCCACGAGGAGTGAACCGTCACCGACTCCAGGTCGCGGGGCACCTGGAAACGTAGCCCCATCGAGGCGGGGATCATGAGGCCGCGCCGCAGGGGGGCGTCCTCGCCTCCGTCGTCATCATTGGCGACGGGATCGTTGCCGTCCGGCTCGACGGGCACGCCGCGGTCGAGATGCTCGGAGTCATCAACAACTTCGCTGTCAGTCTCGTCGTCACCGCCCGCTGCAGGAGTGGGCCCTTCGACGAGTTTCGCGGGTGCGATGCGACCGACCAGGTATAGCGCGTCGGGCTGGGCCTCGAGCACCTCGTTCTCGCCATTGGCGGGACCGAGCAGCTCGCGCTCGAGGATGTCGGTGAGGTTCTCTCGGTCGGTCCACGAGGCCCCATCCGGCGCGTGTGCCAGCGCGTATTCGACGGGACGGTCAGGCTTCGTGGTGGGCGTGTCCGTCACTCGACGTCACCTTCTTCCTCGTCGTCGTCTTCGACCAGTGCCGCGTCGCCTTGAGCGCCGGCACGTCGCAGATTCTCCTCCAACAGTCGATCGAGTACCTCGACGCGAGCGGCAGGGCTCACGGTCCAGCGTTCCATCTGACGGTAGGTGTGAAGACCGTGGTCGAGTGGAACGTCGTCCCAGCCGTAGGCCGCCATGACCGCCTCGTCGAGCTGGACGTGAATCTCTCGCATGCGCGCAACGTCAGCGTCAGCCGAGTCCACGACCGACGGGTCGTTCACGAGGTTGTAGAGCTTGGTGAGACCGAGATCGCGGCGCAGCATGATCTCGCGGCGCTCAGATTCCAACACACGGCCAACCTCATCGAGCTCATCCGTCGACTCGGGCCGGGGGAAAGTCTCAAAGACGTCCGATGGCGTATAGCGCAGATCCTTGCGCATGGTGGTGCCGTATTTTGATACCCACAACTGATGAAGGGAACTGCTGACTACCGCCTGGAACGCCCGAGACTCGGTCGCAAACACAATGAGCGCGTGGCTCGGAACGATTCCCGCGGATGCTCGCACGGGCATTAGGGTATTACTCGTCTGCGCAATCGCCACGTATTCGCTAAGACCTGCGATTGCCAAACGCATCTTTGCTCGACTTCGAAGAAACTGCCACCATGGCACTGATCCCGTCGATTTGGTCTTCTTTGCCCGATCAGGACGTACCATCCTGTCCAGCCGCATGAACGGCTCCTTGAAACACTCCGCTTCGCTCAATGTGCGGTCTCGCATGTCAATGACCCAACGCGACGGCGCACTGTCAGGTCGGGAGTTGAGATCGTCGCCGTTTAGGTAGGGCCGGACTACTTCTCGGTTCTTTGGATCCGCCTTGATTAGCGCTTCCGCTTCGCTCGGGTCGAGCACAAAGCCGTCGCCAAAAACGATGCACCCCTGAAACGCGATGCCAGAATTCTCGCTCAGACGCGCGGGTCTCGCATCAATTCGCCCCGCGGCCTCGAGCAAGGATGAAATGCGTCGGACCTCCAGGCCGTCAGCGAATCTCGACACCAGCTCCGAGACCGCGCCATCGCTCCCCCACAAAGCCGCGTACTCCAGGTTTGCACTCTTGGCAGGCCACGCGCGCGACTGGACACAACGTGCGATCGTGAAACCCGACGACACCAACTGATCGAGTCCGACTTCTCGCGTGTCCCCTTGCGCCACCGTATTTGTCGCAATAAGACCCAATGAGCCGTGAGGAGAGGCCAGCGAATGTGCACGTAGCAGGAAGTAGGCAACGAGGTCAGCGGATCCGCGAGTTCCGCCAGCGAGTACGTTTACGAACCAGTCGCGGACTCTGGCACCAACAGCAGCCGTCAGCTTCTGCCCGCCAAGAAATGGCGGATTGCCGATGACCGCGTCGAAGCCGCCGCGCTCCATGACGTCCGGCACGGCGAGCGGCCAATGGAGAGGCTTCCAGCGCTCGTAGTCCGTCTCGACCTCGGGCGTGAGCCCCACGTCGACGATGGAGTCGAGCATCGTGGAGTCTCCTCCACCCGCGCCATAAGCACGGTCGACAGCGATGCGAAGGCTCTCGTACGCCTCGTTCAGCTTCTTGCCTGGCTTGCCGCCGAGTGGAAGCCCTGCGGCGATGATCCCGTCCGCGACGTGCGCAAGTTGCGCGACGGTCTCCTGGTACTCGTCCCAGAGGCGCCGCTTCGTGCGCGATGAGCGTTGGGGATCCGCATCGTCCACCGCCGTCGCGAGGTTGCGCCGCAGGTCGACCGCACGACGAATCGTCGCATCCACGTCGAGCGACTCCACGTAGCCCGCTTCATCCCCTTCGGCCGCCCAGAGGAGGCCGGCGTGCTGGCTGCGCGACCGGGAAGCGACCGCATCGGGATCAATGTGCAGCGCCTCGAGCTGCTTCGTCGACGTGATGCCCAGGAGCGAGTTGCCATGCAACACCTTGTCGTCCACGAAGGAGAACGGCAGGTCCGGGTCGAGCGAGACAAGCCACAGTGAGATCTTGCACATCTCGACTGCCATGCCGTTGATGTCAGCGCCGTACAGGCAGCGCGCGACCACCTGGCGGCGCGCTCTCACGCGGAGGTGCTCGGCCTGAGCGGATGCAACACCCTCATCCGTCCACGCCTCGATCACCTTGTCGGCGAGGTACTCCGCAGCCGAGACAAGAAACGCTCCAGAGCCGCAGGCGATGTCCGCGACCTTCAGATTGAGGATCTGATCCGAGGAGAGGAGGCGCCACTCGTCCCTGTTGGGCGTCTGATACGGCCCAGGCTGGTAGACCACGGGCTCGAGCGCGTGCAGCACTACTTCTCGCGCGAGGTCCTTGGGCGTGTAGTGCGCGCCTGACGTTGCTCGAGACGGCGTCTCGGCGACGATAAGGCCACCTACCGGAATGACCACCATGCGGTCACGGAGGTCGCGGCGGACAGCCCCAGCGAATGGTCGCAGACGGTCGCGCAGGACCAGGTCGCGCGTCACTGCCACGAGCGCCCTCTCGGCGTCGTCGTCAATGTCGGCTGCGAGTGCCTTTGCCAGAGCGGCTCCTGAGGGCGCCTTCGCCGCCGGCTGAGAAGCCTTGACCCATGCGAGCACGCTCTGGGAAAGCTTCTTGAGGTCGGGGCTCTCCGCGGCCAGGCCCTCCATCGTCTCAAGGGGGATCTCCGGTTCCTCACCTTCGCGTCCGAGCAGGCCCAGCGTCGTCTCATCGACCTCCCGCGCCGTATAGCCGAGCAGACCCTCGTAGATGTAGCCGATCTGCTCGACATCCACGTCTCGGAACGAGACCGGACGCCGCTGACCGCCGATGGTGGCGTACTGCAGTGCCCGGAGCACTTCAAGCATGACGCGGTCGGAGACGGTCACGGCAAGGGCCCCGACCTCGTCGCGGGACTCGAGGAACTCAAACCTCGACGGGTCGAACAGGGACCCGCCGTATGAGGGAAGCCGCATGTCTTCAGCACTGACGCCCTCGTATAGGGCACGCGAGGTCGCCAGAAGCCGGTGCCAGGTGTCGCTTGTCGCGTCGAGCGACTCGGCGTCTTCGTGGTTGAGGCGCCGTTCGAGGGCTCGCAACTGGCCGCCCATACCGTAACCATCGACGTAGAGCGCGGACTGCGGCATCATGGCGCGGTCCTCGGCGAAGAGCAGGAACACGACGCGCATCATCACCGTCACCGCCGCGTCATAGACGCGATGGCGATCCGCGGGCAGCGGATCCGGCTTGCCCGTCTCACGCGCTGACAGCAGTCCGTCCGAGAAGGCGCCCACCAGCAGTTCGACCGCCCGGCGCACCTGAGTGCCCAGGGCGACCGTGAGGTCCTCAGCTGCTGTCACCGAGTCCGCGAAAATGGCGGCCGTTCGCTCCTCGGGCTTGCCTCCTGCGAGTCGGATGGGGCTCAGGAGCGCGAGGAACCCGTCGCGCACGTCTGGCTCCTCGATCCACGTTTGGGCGTCGACGATTCCGGACGCCACCAGGGCATCCTCCGGCGCGCTGACAAGACCCCACCATCGGCCGTCCGTGACGACCCCGACGGGCACCTTGTTCTCTCGCAACAGGTGTTCCATGCGATCGATGGGGCTCGCCGCCCAGCCATCGGTTCCTGGCTCGCGCAGGTTTGTGGCCGCGTCGACGGCTAGAACGAGCATGTGCGCCGAGCCTTCTCGCGAGAAGGCGAGCGTGGGAGCCACTGAGACGGAGCCGTCTGGAGACTCGATGGGCTTCAGGTGAGGCGAGGATGCTGCGTCAACCAGATGGGTGCCCCACCCCGCTGTCGACTCGAGAACTACCCTGACCCACGCGTCCCGGGCGTCGCGGTACGAGACTGCCGCGCCCTCCGCTGAGGGGTCGCTCGTGTGCGCGTCCCACGTACGCTCAAACTGCGGCTTCGCGTCGCGAAGCGCGGCCTTGGCACCGTCGTCCATGGCCGGAACGCCTTGCGGCCACACCTTGCGCAATGCGGGGACGGACACGAAAGGTCCGTCGCGATCGACCAACTCGAGCCACTCGCGATAGCGCTGGGCAACCGGCTTCACAGGCGGCTTCATGACACCCTCCCTGCCGCCGCATCGGCCGGCGTCAGCGCGAACACGACGGCCGCCGCAGAGACGTACGGCTGCACATCCACGTACCGCGCCCGAAGCTCGGCGATCTCTCGCGCTTCCTCGTCGGCTAGTTCGTTGAGTCGCCGCTCAATCGACTCGATGTCCTTGCGGTACTGGCGCAACTGGTCGGGGTTCATCGAGAACAGGGCCTCGCGCTCCTCCTCGAGCGAGCGCCGCATCGTCGCCACGGACTCTTGCAAGTTGAGCCGGAATGCGCCATAGATTTGCTCCGCGCGCGCGATGTCCGCGGCCTCGCGCTTCTCAAGGTCGCTACTCACGCTCTCGCGCCGCGCATCGGCCCGGCGATGCATCGCGTTTTCCAAACGCGTCCGCAAACGCCCTCCCTCGGCAGTCCATAGCTGCGAGACGTGACTGCGAAGGTCTGCGTCGGCGAGCGTGAGATCCGGGTCGTCCAAGGTGCGTTCGAGCAGCGCCTCGACCTTCGCCTCCGCGAGCGCCTGACCTCGCAGACGTACGCCCGCGAGGAAGACCTCCTCATGAAGGCGGAGACCCCCGCGACCCACGAGTACGAGACGGCTCGCGGCGGCGACGCAGGACTCCTCGAGATCGTCGACCACCACGGCCGTGACGCGGTTCATGGCGGCGTCGGCGCTGAAGAGCGATGCCCGCAGGGTTCGCGACGCCTTCCGCATGAGCGCATGACCCAGGTGCACCCGCACGATGGTCTCGTCGGGATCGTCCTCAGCGATGTCGTCTGCGAACGTGATGGGACGGAGCGTGTCCGGCTGCAGGCGCGTGGCGAGCCCTGACGTCGCGTTCTGCCAGCCGCGAGCCAACGGAGGGAGCTCGAATACCTCAGCGTCTGTCAGGTCACTGCCGACCTCGCGAAGCGCAGGCTGCGCGGTCACGGCGAGGGCTGTGTCGACGACCCTCCTGCCGTTAGACGCAGTGAGGTGCATGCGCTCCTTCTGAGAGTCGAAGGTGCGAGCCAGTTGCGTGAGTTCTCGATTGAGCTGGGCGCTGCCCGCCATCGCGCGGTTGACGGCTTGGGTGTTCTTGTCCGCACCCGCCTTTTCCGTTGCTATCGCGATGCTGCCGAAGTGACCCTGAATGTCAGAGTCGATGACGGGGTTCACGGAACCGAGGTCACCCGCAATGGTGGACACCTTCTCGGCGACGCGCCGCATGAAGTCCATGTCTGCGGCATACGTCGCTGCGGTCGACTCGGGCAAGAACTGGAAGATCTGCGGAGTTTCGGTCTGTCCGTACCGGTCGATGCGGCCGATGCGCTGCTCGAGCCGCGACGGGTTGAACGGGACATCGAAGTTGACGAGACGATGGCAGTGATTCTGAAGGTCGATGCCCTCGCCTGCCGAGTCGGTGGCGACGAGCACGCGAATGGGATCCTGGGCGGGATTGGCGGTGAAACGCGCGCGCACGTCGGCGCGTTCCTCCGCATCCGTCGAGCCCTGGATGACTCCCAGGCGAGACTCGTCGTATCCGCGCTGCCGGAGGTTGCTGACGATCCACTCGAGCGTGGAAGCGTACTCCGTGAAGATCACCACGCGCTCGTTGGACCAGTGAGGCTGGGCCGGGCGACAGATGGCGTCGAGCCACTCGATCAGGGCGCTCAGGCGGGAGTCCGGCTTGTGCTCGTACGACAGGCCCCATGCGCTGAGTGTCGCGATCTGCTCCGGCGTCGCCGCGACCAAGGGATTGTTGCCCTTCGACTTGCGGAGGGCATCGAACTCCGGGTGCTCGACGGCGCCCTCTTCCTCGTCGCTCTGGCTGCTCCCTAGGACTTCCAGGTAGTAGTCATCCTCCGGTTCCCACTCCGAGCTCCCTGTTGCGGCTTGGGCGTAGAGACTCAGCGTGGACGCGAACGCGTACGGACTCGACAGGAAACGCTTCTTGAGCAGCATCGACACGATGTCGCCGCCGCGCTTCGTGTCGTTGGCGCGTGCACTCTCGGTCAAGATGCTGTCGAGCGTTTCGAACGCCTCCGCCTCGTCATCAGAGGGGCTGAAGGTGATCGTCTTGACTTCGCGCTTGCGGAAGTTCTTCTCCGCGATGTCGCGCTTGAGTCGGCGCACGGTGACCTCGGCGAGAGCCTTCTCGTCGACGAGTGCGCCGCGGCTGAAGCGGCGGTCGTCGACCATCTCGAGGAGAGCGGTGAACGACTCGGTGTGCCCGTTGTGCGGCGTGGCGCTGAGGAACAGGCGATGCTCGCATTGCTTCGCTAGCGCGCGTACCGCTCTCGTGCGCTGGCTGTCCACTGCGTAGCCGCGAGCCTGGCCAACCCGCGACGGGCTCGAGGGCGCGGCATGGTGAGCCTCGTCGACTACGAGGATGTCGAACGCGTAACGCCGCGCTGAGTTTTCGATGCCGACGTCGCTCAGGACGTCGCGCACCAGGCGCTGGGCACGCAGGCCGGGGAGCCACGCCATGCTGATGATGACCCGGGGGAAGAGCTTGAGCGGGTTGGCCCCGAGCCCGTGGGTGCGGCGGACCTCTGCCATGAGCTCGCTGTTGACGATGACGAAGTCGAGACCGAACTTGTCCCGCATCTCCTCCTGCCACTTGGTGGCGAGGCTCGGAGGACACACGACCGCCACGGAGCGGGCCCGGTGACGGAGCAGGAGCTCCTGGATGACGAGACCGGCCTCGATGGTCTTTCCGAGGCCCACGTCATCTGCGAGCAGCAGGTTGGCGCGCGGTGCCTGAAGCGCCCTCCGCAGTGGCTCGAGTTGGTAGGCCTCGACGTTTGCGCCAGAACGGAAGGGAGCTTGGAAGGCCGAGGGGTTCGCGGTGGTGACCGCTCCCCACCGCACAGCGTCTACGTATGCCGCGAGCATGTTGGGGTCATCGAAGCCGTCTTCGGAGATCACCTCCGGCAGACCTTGATCCGGCGCGATCGAATGACCGACCTCGAGTTCCCAAACCACGTCGAGTTCCTCGCCCAGGCGGTCTTCCGCGAGGGACTGGAGCGACACCACGTGGTTGAGGCGCGGCCGACCGTCGTCTGCAGGGCTGCGTGGCAACGCCTGTTCTCGCACGTCGGAGACGGCCCAGACCTCTCCGCGGACGTCAACGATCTGGCCGGGCTCTGGCGTGGTAGGTACGGCAGTCAAGGATCTTCCCTATCGCGAGGCAGCACGCGGGCGTGCAGTTGGAGCTTCTCGGAGACTATCGGGCGCGTCGATCCGCTGGCGAAGCCGTGTGACGCGCGTCGCACTCAGGCACCTTCGCTGTGCGCTTCGGCCTCGATCATGACGCTGTCTGGCGGCACCATGCCTCGGGTTACCATCCACTCCATCAGACGCTGAACGCCGTCGACCTTCTTCTTCGCATCCTGCGTGAGCTTCTTGCCCTGCCCGGAAGAGTCGTTGAGCTCCTCGAAGGCAAGCAGCTCGTCGGTCGCTTCGATGAGTGCATTGCCGGCAGCTACCCACTCAAAGCCCGGTGCCGTGTCGACTCCAATGCGTTCGGCGACGAGGCGTGCCGCGAGGAGGTCTCGGAGTCCCGCGAGAACCGCCTCCGACGATTGAGCGCCGAGCGTTCTCCCGAGCGTGACCGCGGCGCCACTCCCTACGCCGGCGACGCCACCAACCACCATCAGGCCGCCTGCGATGCCTCCCGGCCCCAAGGCCGACAGCCCTGCAAGAAAGGCTGCTCCTCCGGCAAGACCTGCAGGTGCAGCCGCGACGGCAAGAAACGGTGCTGCCACCACCGCCACACCTGCCAGAACAACTGCCGTTGCCAGCGTCGCGACGCGCTTGACTGCCCGTCCCTGTTCCTCCCCAACTGTCTTGACCTCGTCGACCGCACTCTCGACGATGTCGACGTAATTCTCGAGAATGCCAAAATCCATCGCTACTTGGCGACGCACTCCGGGCGCGACTTTGGAGTAGTCCACGCTGAATGGCAGTAAGGGATCCACTCGATAAAGGTGGACCAAGAACATCGGGATCTGTTCCGGAGCAACCCTGCCGTGCAGCCAAGGCTTCATGTCTCGGTCGAGGTCATTGAAGATCGGCCGCGACCCAGAATCCTCTGCGGCCTTCAGCGCCTGCGAGGCCAACCACTCGCGTATACCACGGACACGTTCCCGCTTGTCTTTAGCGCCTCGCTGAGGCGAAGTCTGCAGAGCCATCTCAATGCGGTAGGAGTGCTGCATCGTGACAGCGGTCAGGAGGTCGCTGCCCGACCACTCGTCCCGATCGGGACCTTCCCTAGACGGCACGACCCCGCGCTCTCGGACACCATAGAGGGCGTTGCCGATCTCCCTGCAAATCTGCGGCTGCTGCAGCGCATGCGCAACGCCGTGGTCCCTGAATCGCCCATTGAGCGCAAGATTGACAGCCTCCGGGATCGGGCCGCCAATCCCGCCCGCGTTCGGCACGAAGTCCAACGAGTTGTACACGTTGACCCACGCTTCCACCGCCGCAAGGTTCGCGTGCTTGTACGACTTCTCTGCGAACTTTCTGAAGGTTTGGCGCCCGAGCGGCGAGCCGAGAGTCAGGAGCAGCTTGATATTCATGCGCTCCGGAAGTTGACCGAGCAATTCCAACGCGACCGCGGTCCCAAGAGAGTGCGCGATAACGACCCAGTCACCTTCAGCGTTTCCGAGGCCGTGGAGTACACGCCTGATGATAGTTGGATGGCTGTCGGCGGCGAGGAACGCACGTACCTGGGCAAACATCGGGAAGGCCGCCACGCTCACCTTCTCCAGCGTCGCATCGTCCAGCGGCCCTCGGCCGGGAGCAAACCTCGCACCTGCGATGCGATGCGCCACCACGCTTTGCCGCGCAGCGAAGTCAGATCTGGCTACACGATCAGTGGCCTCGAGCGGCAATGTCCCTTCATCGCCGGCGCCGGTCGAGAGCAGATCGTCGTAGTGCGGTTCCACGGCATCCGTCAACTCAACGGGCGAACGCTGGCAGTCCGCCAGCGCCTCATTCAATGGCGTGCGCCAGTCCACTACCTCAGCACTATTGATTCCGTGCAGGAAAAGCACCCTCACTTGCTCTGCCATGGAGGCTAGCCTACAGATGGCGGCATTCGCCGGGAGCGCACGACGTCGAACCGCAGGGCGCGCGTCTTCGGCGCTGACAGGTCAACTCGCATCCACTCCGCCGACTCGCCGACCGCCCTTAGGAGATCGTCCTGCCGGGGTTGGCCAAGCAACTGACGGTAAGTGACGACCGTCCGAAGCAAGCGGTTGTAGTGCTGGAGCTCTCGACTCAGCGGCTGGGCAGGCACATAGCGCTCGATAGCGGCGCCGTCGGAGCTCGGGTAGACCCAGAACGGCACGACCTCGGACTCGGCATCGGCCCGGCGTGCCACCGCGGACGAGAACGCGGCCTCCCAGGGGTCGTGGTAGCGGGCATTGAGAGCCGCCGCCCGATGATCATGCGCCACGTTCTTCCGCACTGCGTGACCCTTGTATCGATGGACCCGCCCCTCGCGCTGCTCAAGATCGACCGGGTTGCCGGGCAAGTTCCAGTGGACAATCGCGTGGCTATAAGTGTGAAAGTCCAAACCCTCCTGGCCCACGGACGTCGACGCAAGCACAAACGGCCTGAATGGCGAGTTATAGGCGACGCGCACGGCACCTTCGCGCACCACTGCCTTGTCATCGGACTGCGCGCGGCCATAGCGCGCGGCGAAGTGACTGCCGACGCGATGTGGCGTGAGCTCGATGCGCCCCGATTCGACCGAGACGTCTTCGACCACGTTGGTCGCGGTGCGTGTCGAGAGCGCCTCGCCGATCACGGCAGATAGCCGGTCGGCGCGCGCGCCCGGAGCGGCATCCTGGAGCCCCTCCGACTCGAGCAGGACGTGGACATACTCATCGAGCACTGCCTGCAAGCCGCCGTCGATGCCGTGGTGCAAGACGCCGCGCCAGTACGCCTCGCCGTCGTGCGACCGCAGCAGCGCGATGATCTCCGGCTTGTTGAACATCGACCGCAGGCCCAGTGCGATCTCCACTGCGCCGCCTCGAAGTGCAGCGTCGCCGAGTGCATCAGCGCCGCCTGCAATGCGCGAGAGTGCGCGCAAGCCGACGACTCCAGGACCTGCGATAGCGACGTCAGTGAGCACCCCGGCGAGGTCGTGCGGAACGGCGCCCAGGCCGAGCGCGACCGCGCCGGACGGCTCTTCGACAGAGTCCAGACGTGCCAGAAGTTCGAGGTGCTCTCTCAGCCGGCTGGTGCCATCGCCCTCGTCGATCGCTCGCGCCCGGATCAAGCGCGAGAGCTCACGCGCGCTCACGCCCTCGACGTGCCGGTCGAGCATCGCCGCCACAACCCAGTACCACCGCGAGTCCGTCGCGCCCCCGACGTCCGGAAGCGGCGGCAAGCGACCGAGCAGAGTCTCGATCCGCTCTCGAACAATCCCGATCATGTGTTCGCGATCCATCGGCATCGCGCCAACCTCTCGTGCGATGGCGAGCGGATCGGCGACGCGTGCAAGCGCGGTCGACGGGTAGAGCAGAGTCATGGTCGTGCCCGCAGGCCGGTACTGGAGCGGCGCGGTGGTGGCGCGCTGCTCGTCGTACGTCCGCCCGGCGAGCCCGGCGTGCTCGAGCGTCAGCCGCTCGGCCTCGTAGCTCGTCATCACTGCGATGGCCTTGGGAACCACAGCCCATGCCGAGAAGATCAGCCGCTTGGTGAAGCGACGCAGCTGCTCGTCCGCGTAGTCAGCTCCGAGCTCGTAGTAGGGCATCGACGGCGGGAGCCATGCGAGCTTCCATGCTCCGCGGTCGAGCACGTCGGCGAACAGCCCTCGGAGCTTGGCATTGCCTGGGTCGATTCGCGCGTACGACGCGATGTCGACTCGGCTGAGCATCCCGGACGCTTTCTCGAGGAGTCGTGCCAGCGACGGGTCACCGGTCTCGACAGCCGCCTCGAAGCGCTTGCGGATCTGGTAGGTCCCCCGCTCCATCAGGTTCAGCGGGTACGGACTTGAACGCCAGTACTCGAAGACATCGTGGCGGTCGAGATGCCTGGCAGCTGCGTCGAAGGTCACCCATGACCGTAGGTCCGCGCGATCGATCACCGCTCCGGGCATCGGCGCCTCGCGCAGCATCCCGTCACGGTCGGGTGTCGAGGCCAACCTCTCCATGCGGCTCATCACACGCCGCAGCGTCTGCTCGACGCGATCGCGGGCGCAGAGCGCCTCAGCGGTCGGCCCACCAGCCACTGCCGCTTCCCTCATCACGCGCAGATCGTCGCGGACACCCCGTGCCGCGTCCTCACCCGCGAGGAAGCCGACGGTGCGTTGGAAGTCGTCGTAGTGGTCATCGCCACTCGGCTCGTCGGGAAGTGTGTACATCTTGAATGGAGTCGCGGACAAGAGCAGCACACGCGCCTTCTCGTGATCGAACACCTCTCGCGCGAGGTCCGATCCGTAGCCTTCGCCGTCGAGCACGTCCTTGAACCGCTGGAACTCATCGAGGATCACGAGGTCGGGCTCGAGGTGCTCGACCGCAGCGCGGGCGACCACGTGGCGTAGCCGGCCAACAAGGAGGTTGCGTTCGTTGCGGAGGGTCGAATTGGGTTGGCCGCGGGTCTTGCGAAACCTATCGACGCACGCCTCGAGTTCGTCAACGAGAGGTCGGCCCCGCGGCCCGATCGCGTGCTCAACGGCTCGACCGAAAGAGGAGACCAACTCATGGTCGAGGGTGCCGCGATCGAAGTCTCGGAGGTATTTCAGGAAGTTCTCCTCTCCCACTCGCCCCTGAAAGAAACGCCTCCAGGGGCGAGTCGCAAGCTTGCGCCTTCCCCAGTGCGCAGCAAGCATCCAGTAGAGAAGGACCCGCTCTGGGTACGCGCCGTCAGACGCGCCGTCGCTGAACGAGGTGCCAGGCGTGAACGAGATGAAGTTGACCTTCTCTGCGCGCAGGTCTTGCAGCGCCTTGGGTAGGAGCGTGAGCCGGTCAGCGTGCCGCAGCTCGGCGCCTCCGACGACATTGAGACGGCTGAGGTTCTGTCGCGCGATCTGGGTGTTCGAGCAGATGTAGACGATGTCGATGCGGTCTTCCTTGTCCCACAAGTACTCGACAGCCTTGGCGATGACGCCCTTCGCAATCATGGTCTTGCCGAGCCCGACCTCGTCGGCCACGAGGAACCGCTTGGTCCAGTCCTCATCCGCCCATAGCCGCTGGAACGCGTAGTCGACCGTGCGACGCTGGAAGTCCTTGAGGCTGCCGAGAATTCTCTCGGTGTCTGGACGCTCTCGGGACGCACTCATGAGCGCTTCTCCGTGTGGACGGACCACACGACGTTCCAGAGGTCCTCGAATCCCTCTGGCATCAGTTCGGCACCGCCGCGCGCCTGCCTGAGCTCGTCCATCGCCCCGGCGATGCGCGCAAGCGCCGCGTCGTCGCGCCCGACCGCGTGCACGAGCGGTTCGAACAGCGCCACGTCTTCGTTGGTACCGCGGTACCCGCCTTCCCAGGCCACCGCATCGGCGCCAGCAAGCTCCGCGAGCAGCGCGTCGTACGCGGGGTCACCGAGCAAGAAGATCAGGTATCGCAGCACGTCACGCTGAGACTTGAGCACCGAAGCGAAAGCGTTCTTGCGACGGTCGCCGACGTCGCCGGTGAGCTCCGCCTTCACCACGCACCGACGGCTCACCTTCGCGTCGCCAATGCCCGCCGTCGTCTCCAGGGCGACGAACGGCGTGACGTTATCCGTCGCCAGGGTCCAATCCATCACCTCAGCGAGCTCGCGAGCATGGCCGTCACGTGCGATGGAGATCGGCCATGCGACGGTGCTGCCCGGCGGCTCGGGCGGCACCACCAGCGCGACAGCCACCTGCGCGCGATCGTCGTCGATCGTCGCGACGTGAGCAGAGACGCCTGCCTCCGCGATGGCGCGATGGAATGCCTCGATCTCATACGTGGTCGCGATCTGGGCGTCGTCGATCCCGTCCGCTTCGGCAGCCGATGCGGGCTCGAGCATACGTATGAGACCCGGCGCCTCTTCGGTCCCATCGAGTACTTGCTTGACGCCACATTCGCGCGTCGCGCCGCGCAGTACGACGTCGAACTCGACGTTCCCTCCCCAACGCGCGCTCGTGAGGTTGGCACTGCCAGTGACGACCTCGGACGTGCCTCCGTCGAGATCCACGATGAAGGTCTTGGCATGAAGTCCTTCGTTGGCGCCGCCGAACTCGAAGCCGACGGCTTCGGCCTCGCCAACCTCCGCGCCGGCCTCTACCTCTGCCAAGCGCTGCAGGACGTTCGTGTCCCAGCCGGCGAGCGCATCGGCGCCAAGAAGGTCGAGCGACTCTTGCCGGGTGATCAGCGTCCGCGAGCTCGCAAGAGTGCCGAGCGAGCGAACCCCAGCGCGCGACAGGAACGGGCTGATTGCGAGGACTCGTCGAGCACGGTCCGGGAAGGGCCACACTTCGGCGCCGTCAATGCCGATCGGCAGCAGCTCGCCCGAGGTGAAAGGCGCCGGCACGACGAGCCGAGTCTCCCGGAGCGTGCTCGCGAGGCTGGCGATCTGCTGAGCGCGGTCCGTCGCAAGCGGGCGCAAGCCGAGACCGGGCAGGGCCTCAACGAAACCGGCCATCGGCGCGGCGTCGATGGTCCCGCCCGGGGCCTCGTCGAGCACGAGCGCCGTATCCCACGACCGATCGAAGGTGATGTTCCGGCTCAGCACGACGACCCGGTGAAGGAACGAGGACCGTGACTCGTCCGCGAATCGAAGCACCCAGACCTTGGGATGGAAGATCGCGCCGTCTCGTGGCGCCACCACCTCGCGGACGCTTTCCTCCACGAACAGCAAGATGCTGCGGTAGTTCGGCGGGACATGGATGCCGCCCGCCTGGCAGAACACTGTGGTCCGGTCCGCGTAGCGGCGTACAGCCTCCAGCAATCGCACAGGGTCCGCTGCGTCCAGGTCCGAGCCGGCGATACGGTCCTCAAGCGCAAACGAGAGCGGCGCCAGAAGCATTGCGGTGAGGTCCATCGAGTACGTGGTGCCGACCGCGACGTCCACGCCCATGCCAGCGGGCGGGCGCAGCGCATCTGTGAGGAGCACGCGCGTCTCAGGGGTGAGTGTCATGCGGCGCCCCTCGCCTGGTAGAGGTCGCGCAGATGCGCTGAAGTGTTGGCCCAGCGGAAGTCGAGATGACCAAGGCCGCTCGATCCTGACCAGCGATCGAGCGCCGACTGGTTCACGAACCGGGCACGGCTGCCCTTGATCTGGCGCTCGCGGGTCTCGGCGAGCCGCGCCGCGTCGCTGCTCGTCAGGAGATCGCCTCGGGAGCTCGCGATGTCCACCCAAGAATCCACGAAGGCCCGCGTCGTGTGGCGAAGCTGAGGGTTGTGAGTTCCGATGAGACGCCACCATGCAGCCCGGTCCCACGTCGCGGCGAGCTCGCGTGCGCCGGAGTCCTGCCACTCGGCGAGCGAATGCTCGTGGCCGACGAGCACATCCTCTCGTGCGCCTTTGCGCGCCAGCGCCACGTTGTAGACGAGTGCGGCGCCGTGAACAAGGACGCTGAAGCGCTGGGCGTGGTCGACGAGGTCGCGCAGATCCTGTGGGAGCTGATCCGTATTGCCAATTTCCCACGGGTAGCCCGCGGAATCCGGACCGTCCATGTTGGGCGGTGGGTTGCGCGTAAGCCACGCGAGAAGCGTTCCGCGTGTTCGCGAGGAGATCCGGTACGAGAGGTACTCCTCCTCGCGGGCAGTCAGTTCGAAGGTCACCTGGCCCAGAAGTCCATCGGGTGGCGGAGGAAGCTCGGCGTCGATGCCGTCGCCGGGCAGCGTCATGTGCGAGTCGATGTCGTCGGCGTCGGCGGTCCTATCCCTCAGGGACCTGAAGTCCGACAGGCGACGGTAGTAGGCGTTCGGGGAAGATGCGTCCACCAAGCCCCAGTTGCCGAGCGCCGACCAGTAGACGTCACTAGGTAGCCTCTTGAGTGAACGCCGCGCGACGTTGCCCATGACGCCTTCGGTCTCACCACCCGCGAGCAGGCTGTCGATGAGGCGGTACTGCAGGTGCCGGAACTCCGCAGACATCTCCGCAGGCGTGTGCTTGCGCGACGCGGCTTGCATGAGCCACGGCAGGAACAGGACATACCGAAGTCGTGTGTGCAGGGTGGACGTGCCGGGGAACATGGCATTCGCGAGGGTGTCGCGGATCGCGCCGATGCCCAGCTCGTCAATGGTCCCCTGCTCCCGGAAGAGGTCGACGACCTCCAGCATGCGGCGGCGCTGCTCGTCGTCATTGTCGAGCCATCCGAATGCCGAAGCCATGATGTGATCCTGGCGCAATGGTGCGACATTTCCAACAGGTCGACGTGCCACGGTTGGCAATGTCACAGGGCTCTGCCAGGCTCACGCCATGACAGTGTTGGGCTTGGACGGATGCAAGGGCGGATGGGCCGCCGTCGCCATTGACGACGAGGGTCTTGTTGGCTCGTTCGTGGCCGCGAGCATTGCCGATGTGGAAGCCGAGGCGAATGCGCGCTGGAACGTCGCGACGATTGTGGTCGATATCCCCATCGGACTGCCGGATAGAGGCCCTCGACAAGCCGACATCGAGGCTCGTAAGTTCATCGGGCCCCGCCGCAACAGCGTCTTCCCCACCCCTGTGCGCAACGCGGTCGAGTCGTCTACGTACCTCGAGGCATCAGCAGCATCAATCGCTGCGTCTGGCAAGAGCCTCAGCAAGCAGGCTTGGGCAATCACGCCGAAGATTCGCGAGGTGGATGCTCACATCAAGTCGGGTGACGCCTCCGCTCGCATTCTCGAAGGACACCCGGAAGTGTCATTCCGCGCAATGGCAGGAGAGTCGATCGACCACTACAAGAAGTCGCTGTCTGGTCTCCTCCTGAGGCGAGAGTTGCTTGCAAGCGAAGGAGTAGCGTTTCCTGAGGGCATCGAGCGCGAACTCAAGGGCTGCGACCTCGACGACCTCCACGATGCCGCCGCGATGGCATGGACGGCGCGGCGGGTTGAGCGTGGAGAGGTAGACAGCAAGCCGAACGCTCCCGAAGTCTTCTCCGATGGGCTGCCCAGTGCGATCTGGTACTAGCGAGAGCTCTAGGAGGGCCGCATATTCACGGCTCCTACGCTTCCTCAAGTGGATGCCGCCGTACGCCAGTTCTTCAGAGAAGGCCTATGCAAGGTCGAGCCAACGCTTTCTAGTCTGGAGCGGAGCGGTGGCTGCAACCTCGTGTTGCCTGGCAACAGGCCTAGTCTTTCTCCTGGTACTTTCTCTGACTTCGGAGTCAGCGGAGTCTCATATCGGCGCACTGTCGGTGCTGTCAATCCTGTGGCTCTGCTCAACAGCATGTTGGCTCATAGCCATGTCTCTCGCACCGAACCCCGACCTCGAGGTGCGGGTGAGTATAGATGAGTGAGACAGTTTTCGGAGCAGTTGCATTGGCCCTCTTGTTGGCTTCGCTGCTCCTCAGTGCGGGATACGTCATCAAGGTTGTGGCACTAAGGCGGGAGTACACACGGCGTCTCTCTGGCGTGCCTCCGATAGAACGCAATCTCGAGTTCTCAGCGGTCGACCCAGAGGAGGTCGCATGGTCGCTCACTGAGTTGCAAGTCCGCGGGTACCCTTCGCGCAGCCAGTTTCAAGAGATGGAGGAGTCGTCACGGCTTATCTACGCTGCATCGCTCGAGGGCAAGGTGCGCACGAGTGGCCTCTGGGCGACCACGTTCGCGACCGTTTCGACGATTGTCGTGTCGATCGGCGCAACGCTGCTCGTCGGGAGGATCAGTGAGGGCAGCCCGCTGAGCGCGACGGAAATCGCGACGAACGTGCTCGTAGGAGCCGTTCTCGCGGCATTCGCGATGGTGCCTGGGTTCTCGGCAGTGATCGCGACGAACCAGCGACGGCGATGGGAGAGCCTGCTCGAGTCCTACCGGAGCTCGGGGCGTGGAGGACAGCCCTGAGCTCCGATACCCGCACGCCTCGAAACTCAAGCCAGCCCGCGCATCGGCCCTCCCGAGCCGCGTGCGCCTAAGCGCCCTCAGCCATCGGCAGCCGCCCAGACTTGACCGCCGCCAGCAGCGCCTCGTGGTCCGCTTCCGTCTGGTCGGCATAGGCGCGCGCGAAGCGGGCCATCGCCTTGTCGACGTTCTTGCCGGCGCCCAGGTAGCCGGCGATCATCGACGCTCCGCTGGTGCGCGCTTGGCCCTTCGCGAGCAGCCGCCCGGCCAGTCCCGCATAGTTGGCCAGCGCACTCGCGGAGATCTTCTTGAGCGACACCGCGCCCTTCATGTTGCGGAACTGGCGCACGTAGAAGTCGCGGCTGTCCACGGTGGTCCAGCCCAGCAGCGGATCGCTCACGGTCTGCAGCGCCTGCTGGTACTCGACCACGCGCTCGCCCTGGTGCCCGTGACGTGCGTTCTCGCCGTGCACGTACTGCGCGAGCACCGAGCGTCGCGCCTGCTTGAGCTGCAGAAAGATCACGTCGTCCCCGCTCGAGCCCTCGAGCAGCGCCACATACGCGCGCAGGCCCACGGACCCCACGCCCACCACCTTGTGCGCCACATCCACCAGCGTGTAGCCGCCCAGCATGCGCCGCCAGTGCGGGTCCAGCGTCTGCAGGTAGTCGTCAAGGCCCTCGGCGAGCATCTCCGCCTCCGCGTCCGGCAGCCGGGTGATCAGCGGCGGCTCCTCGACAATGCGCCGCTCGCCCTTGTCCTCCGCGGTGAAGCGCGGCAGCGCACGGTCCGAGGTGCGCTTGCGCGCACGCTTGGCCGCCCGCTTGAGCTCGGAGTCCAGCGAGCTGTCCGAGGCGTGATGGGCCAGGCGGTCCATGTCGAGACGCTCGAACGATCGGCTGAACAGCGGCTGCTCGGCCAGGTAGCGCATCTCGTCGCGATACGCCCCTGCGCACGCGCGCACCGCCTCCTCGCACTTCTTCTCCGACGTGCCGTTCTCACGGCCCGCGACCCAGGTGCTGGCCACCAGCCGGCGCAGGTCCCACTCCCAGGCACCTGGGTGGGACTCGTCGAAGTCGTTGAGGTCCATCACCAGGTCGCGCTCGGGCGAGGCGTAGAAGCCCACATTGCCCAGGTGCGCATCCCCGCACACCACCGGCGTGATGCCGGTGGACGGCAGCCGAGCCACGTCGTCGGCCATCACCACCGCCGAGCCCCGCAGGAACCCGTACGGCGACGCCGCCATGCGCGCCACGCGCACGGCCACCAGGTCAGGGATGCGGCCCTCGTGGTTCTTCTCGATGAGCCCGATGGGGTCGCGGTCTTGTGCGCCGATGCGCCACTCGGCCAGGGCGCGACGCGGGACGTTCTTGCGTAGCGACTTGCCCAGCGCGTAGCGCTCGGCGCGGGTGTCCGGCCGGGTGCGCAGCGACTCGTAGGCGACGCGGTTGTCGTCCACGTCGGTCTCTGTCAGGACACCGTGTGACTGCGGCTCTTGCTGTTGCACGTGCGCACTCCCCTCCGCCCCGCTCGGACCGAGGGAGACCCCGCCATCGTTGCACGCGCACCTCCCGCTCCCCCACCCTTGCCCGCACCAGGGGCGTTCGCTACTGTCAGAAGGCCAATCGCGCGTCCGACAAGCTGGGGGGGTCCCGTGCGACCCATGCTCGCCATCGCGGCTCTCGCCGCGAGCCTCACTGTCGCGACCGCGAGCGTCGCGGCCTCCGCGTCTCAAGAGGACATCGACGCGTTCATCGCTTCTGCGATGCCGCAGTCCAAGGTGCCGGGCCTGGCGTACTCCGTGGTCGAGGAGGGCAGCACCGCTGTGGCCGATGCGCGCGGCGTCACCCTCCAGGGCACAGACGTAGCGGTCACGCCGGACACTCCGTTTGTCATCGGCTCGATCTCGAAGAGCTTCACCGCACTCGCCGTGATGCAGCTGGTCGAGGCGGGCGAGGTCGAGTTCGACGGCGCGCTCGAGACGTACCTGGACGGGTTCGCCGGACAGCCGGCGGGGCCGGTCACGGTGCGCCAGCTCCTGAGCCACACCAGCGGATACTCCACCCTGCAGGGCAACACCCCGCCGGTCGAGACCACCGGCGACGCCGACGACCTCGCGCGCGCCGTCGACGCGCTTGCCGACGTCGCACCGGCCTATGCTCCAGGCTCGCAGTGGGAGTACTCCAACACGAACTACCAGATCGCGGGGCGGCTCATCGAGGTCGTCAGCGGCGAGGGCTTCGCGAACTACGTCGAGTCGCACATCCTCGAGCCGCTGGGCATGGACAGCAGCTTCGTGGCGGACGGCGAGGAGCACCCGTCGATGGCCACCGGTCACACCCCGTGGTTCGTCACCAAGCGCCCGGTGCCGGACGGCCCCACCCAGCCCCTCTACGCACCGCAGGGCGGGGTGATCGCGAGCGCGAACGACCTGGCGCTGTACATGGCCGCGATGATGAACGGCGAGGACGACGTCCTCAGTGCCGAGGGCAAGGCCACGATGATGCGTCCTGCCAGCGCCGCCTTCTCGTGGTACGGGCTCGGCTGGTTCATCGACACCGCCGCGGGCACCGTGTGGCACTCCGGATCCACGCCAGGCATCGAGACGCTGCTCACCATGGACCCGGGAGACGGCACGGGCGTCGCGGTGCTGACCAATGGCGGCAGCGGCATCGGCTTCGGCGAGACCACTGAGCTGCGCAACGGCATCACCGCCCTCGCGCTGGGGCGCGACTACGACGGCGAGGGCTCCGCCCTGGCGCAGCAGGCGCTGTTCGTGTCCCTCACCCTCCTTCCGCTGCTCTACCTCGCAGCGATGGCGTGGGCGTGGTGGCACCGCCCTGCGATCCGCGCCAAGCGGTCGAACATCGGCGGTCTCTTCAGCCTGTGGTTCCCGCTGCTGACCACCATCGCCGCCGCCGTGGTGATCCTGTGGCTGGTGCCCAACCTCATGGGCGCTCCCCTGCCCACCCTCCGGGTCTTCCAGCCCGACATGGCACTCGTCATGACCGCCACGGCCGTCATGGGCGTGGTGTGGTCGGTGTTCCGGCTGACGGTCGCGTACACCGGGGGTCGGCGCATGGTGGAGCAGGGGTAGTTCTCGCGGTCGCTGACCCGGCCGATCTACCCTGTCTACCCTTTCGGGGGTAGACTTCTACCCATGGCATTGAACATCAAGAACGAGGCGACCGTCGCTCTCGTGCGCGAGCTGGCCGAGAAGACCGGCCAGTCCCAGACGAGCGCCATCGAGTCCGCGGTGCGCGAGGCGCTGCAGCGGGTCGCCGACGACGACCACGCGAGCCGCGCGCAGGAGCGCTACGACCGGGCGATGGCGATTGTCAAGGAGATCGATGCATCGCTGACGGACGAGGATCGCGAGAGGCTCCGCACCGCACAGGACGACATGTACGACGAGGACGGTCTGCCCGTATGGTGATCGACACCTCGGCGATCATGGCAGTCCTGCTTGCGGAGCCTCGACGCCCGGAGGTGCTCCGCGCGATCGCGGACGCGCCGTCGTGCGTGATCGCGGCTCCCACGCGCGTGGAGCTCACCGTCGCGCTCCGGCACACCATCGGAAGCGCGGCGGAACGGCGCTCAGAGTCGTGGCTCAAACGCTTCGAGATCACCACGGAAACCTTCACCGCCGAACACACGGCGATAGCGATCGATGGATTCCGCGACTACGGACGCGGCTCCGGCCACCCCGCCCGCCTCAATTTCGGAGACTGCTTCAGCTACGCACTCGCGATCGCTCGGGAAGAGCCACTGCTGTTCGTGGGCGACGACTTCACCCACACCGACGTCCAGGTGGCGCTCCAGCGCTGACCCGACCCGCGCATCGGCCCAGCGCACGCCACTGAGTCCGTCGACTATCAAGAAGACGGACAATATCCTCCATCAAACGAGAACAGCATGGGCGCACTGTCGAAGTGCGCGTCGCGCCGACCAAGTGACCAGAAGCACCGGCCTGTGACCTAGCGCCACTAGATCTCGATCCCCGCGGCCTCGGCCAGCGTCTCGTTCGCCACCCCATACGGCACGTGGACCCCCGCCACATGCGTCAGCGCCCCGGTCAGGTGCCCGTCCTGGTCGTCGAAGAACAGGTGCGGTCGCAAGACCTCCAACACGCGCGCCTTCTCAATCCCGCCCAGGAAGAACGCGTCATTGATGGTCACGCCCCACGAGCGCAGCGACTGCACGGCGCGCTCGTGCGCGGGCGCGGCACGGGCCGTCACCAGCGCGATGCGCACGCGCGGCTCATAGTCCGGGTCCTCGGCCTGCAGGGCGGCCTCGATGCGCTGGATCCGATTCAGATCCTCGACCAGCGGCTTGAGCAGCCCGGGCGCGTGGGCGACGTCGCGCTTGGCGACCTCGTTCGCCACGAAGCCCTCGAGGCCGTCGGTCTGGAACACGCGCTCGGACTCGTCCGTGGCGAGCACCGCGTCGAAGTCAAAGGCGATCCTCAGATCCCGGTCCCCCACCTCATACGCCGCCGAGTTCGGCAGCACGTGCCCCGCAGGGTGTCCGGCGCGGACGGCGGCCAGCACATCGTCCCTGTTCTGCGACAGGAACAGGCTCATGCCCAGCGCCGGGATGTAGTCCAGCGGCGACCGGCCCTGCGTGAAGAACGCGCGCGTCACCGGCAGCTGATGCGCCTCGATGGACCGCATCACCCTCAGCCCCGTGTTCGCGGCGTTGCGCGACAGCACGATGACCTCCACGAGCGGATCCCGCGGGCGCAGGTCGTTGAGCTGCAGCAGCCGCTGGATGAACGGGAACGCAGGCCCTGGCTCGAGCGTGACGTCGATGTGCCGGTCCTGGTAGTCCGAGTACGCCGCCACCCCGTTCTCCTGGAAGAACGCGTCCGACTCCGTCAGATCGAACAGCGCGGAGGACGCGACGCCCACCACCAGCCGGTCGGACAGGTCATAGGCGGGCAAGAAGACCTCCAGGGGCGTACGGCGGGACGATGCGCGGGCTGGCTTCCGCGGCGAGGTTCCACGATATCGGTGGCCGCGTGCGTGACGCACCCCGCAGAATCACCCCAGCGCGCGCACCACTGCCACCGTGAACGACCACGGTGGCACCCGCCACGTCTCCTCGGGCGCCACATCGACCACCTGCGCATGAGGCGTGACGGGCGACGGCTGGAACGGCTCGCCTTCGTCGGGCCCTGCTCCGGCGAGAACCGTGGCGCTGCCGACCACCCGGCTGGGGCCGCCCGGCAGGGCGATCGACAGGTCGCGCGAGTCATCGGTCGCGTTCACGAGCCTGAGCACGTACTCCTCCTGCCCGTCGGCGGCGACTCGTGCGGCGCACCCGGCGACCACACGGCGCTCAGGGCGCCTGTCGTCGAGCACGTCATGGCGAAGCTCGCCATCGACCCACACTCGCAGCCGCTCGCCCTCGAGAGCGGCACGCACATGCACTGCCACACCGGTCGAGAGCCCGGACCACGGGTGCGGGCCGTCGACGTCGTTCGAGATGCCGTCGGAGTGCGCATGCACCACCGTCGACTGGTTCTGCCAGCCGCCGAGTTCCACCTCGAAGTAGTCCTCGTCGCCCGCGCCGCCGATCCGCACCGCCACACCCCGCTGACCGGTCACGCGCTCGAGCATGAAGTCGACGGCGCAGTCCGCACCGACCGGCCCCAGGACAGCCTCTCCCCCGTTCACGTCCACGTCTCCCACGGGCGCGCCATCGAGCGTCACATCCCAGACCCGCACATGCGCTCCGGTAGCGCTGATGCGCGCGATTCCCGGCTGGCGCGACGGCACTGACACGTCGAGATCTCCATCGAGGTCGACCTCGATCATGCGCTCGCCGCGTTCGACGGAGAACATCTGCTGGACGTAGTAGGACGGGCTTGGCAGGACGGTATCGGCGTCGAAGTAGATGAGGTCAGGGACCCACTGCGTCGTCCCGATCCTGGCGAGCAGCGGCGCGTAAGACGCCAAGGTCACGATGTCGCTGTTGCGTTCCATGCCGATCATGAACGCCGCCTCCGCGAGCGCCGAGCGCACGCGGTTGGTGCGGGCGGCGTACTCGCCGAAGTACACGGCTGGCCCCCCGCGGTCGTAGCTGTCGTACCGGTCGAGGTTCTGGTGGAACCACCGCGGGGTGCGATAGGCGTGCTCGTCCACGACCGCGACCCGCTGCTCGCGCGCGTACTCCCACCCGCGTTCGAAGTCCTGCCCGAAGGGCTGCGGGCCTGCAGTGCCGATCACGGTGACGTCGGGGTGCGCCGCCGCAAGCGCATCGGCGATCATCGCGAAGCGCACCTCGAAATCCTGAGTGATCTCGTCCTCGTTGCCCACCCCGATCATGCGCAGCCCGAAAGGCTCGGGGTGGCCCACCTCCGCGCGCCGCGCACCCCACCGGGTGCCGACGTCGCCATTGGCGAACTCGACCAGGTCGAGGATGTCCTGCACGTACGCGGGCATGTCCTCGAGCGGGATGCACGCGGCACGACCTCGGAGGTTCTGGCAGCTGACGCCCGCCGCCACAATGGGCATCGGGCTCGCACCGAGCCGTTCGCACAGCTCGAAATACTCGACGTAGCCGATCTGTCGAGACTGGTGGTATCCCCACGTGTTGAAGCTGGGCTCCCGCTCGTGCCGGGGTCCCACGGTCTTCTTCCAGTCGTAGAGGTTCGCGAGGCCCAGCCCGTGCGCCACGCACCCTCCCGGGAAGCGCAGGAATGACGGCCGAAGTTCCTGCAGCACCTCCACGAGATCCTCCCGGAACGTGAGCGGCTCGCCGTCGTCGCCTCGGGGACGGAGCGACACCACGTCGATCTCCATGACCAGGCCGCGGGGGACGTCGATCTGCAGTCGCCCGTTGCCCCCGCGGTGAGCGGTGAGGTCGACGCCGACCTCGTTCCATCCACGCTCGGGAACCACTAGCTCGGCGGTCGCGATCGCGTCACCCGCGTCATCGACAATCGAGACGGACGCGTGGCCCACGCCTTGGACCCGCCAGGTGAACGCCGCCAGACGGAAGGACTGGCCCGCGGCGACGCGGACAGCGTCGAAACCCTCGTTCTCCAAGCGCACCGGCCCAGCCAGGCGTACGTACGTGCCATTGTTCGGGTGCACGGGATCCTCGCTGCGGACCTCGACCGAGCCTGCTCCGGTGTGGTGCCACGCCGTCAATGGCCCCCAGCCAGGACGGTCGGCAGCGGTGAACTCGAAGTCTCCGTTGCGCAGCAGCTCAGCGTTGAGCCCGCCGTCGAGGCTCCAGTTGATGTCCTCGAAGAACAGCCCCCACAGGTCCGGCGCGACCTCCACTCCGGTGGGATCGCCGAGCGACACAGACAGGGACCGGGGATGGGTTTCAGACATGACTTCCGTTCTGGACCGCGCACGCAGGCGCAGGAGGACAAGGGTTAGGGGGCACCGGACGGAGGGCTTTCATGCAGCCGATGCGCGGACACTCGCCGCTCGGGCGAGCGCACGGCGCTGGGCCACGACCAGGGCGACCGTCACCATGAGCAGGATCGCGCCAATGACGTCACGCGTGAGGACGGCCCCGGCGCCGCAGGCGACGAGCCATGCGACCGGCGCGCCCGACCACGGCATGGGACGTCGCCACGCCATCCACACCGTGACGAAGCCGGCGATCAGGAGCACGGAGCCGTAGATGCCGATCACTGCGGAGGTCTCGGAGATCAGCAGAGCCGTGCTCTCCGCCGAGCCCGATTCGAGAAGCGACGTTCCCGTCGACCGGAACCACAGCAGGTACGGAACCAGGGTCACGACCGCGAGAACCACCATCCACGTCCCGCTCGCGAACACCATGCGTCGAGGCACTATTGACATGCGCATCTGTGTCATCCCTTCAACCCCGCCGTCAGGTTCAGAGAACTCACGAAGTAGCGCTGAGCAACCAGGAACAGTGCGGTGGTGGGAATCATCGCGATCACCGCGCTCGCCATCAACTGCCCCAACGCCGTGTAGTCCCCGAAGAGGTTCTGCAGCAGCTGCAGCCCCGCCGTGATGGGCATGTTCGAGATGTCGTTGAACACGATCGTCGGCCACAGGAAGTCATTCCAGGACCCGGTGAAGGCGAACAAGAAGATGACGATCAGAATCGGCCGGATCATCGGCAGGATGATGCGCATGAAGATCGTGAAGTCCCCCGCGCCATCAATCCTTGCCGCCTCATCCATCTCGCGAGGGATCCCGCTCATGAAGCTCCGCACCAGGAAGATGTTCGCTGCGGTGGCGACACCCGGCACGATCATCGCCCACGGCGAGTTCACCCAGCCCAGCGTCTGAACCACCTTGTACAGCGGGATCAAGTTCACCACGCTCGGGAACAGCGAGACAGCCAGGAGAACGAAGAACAGCACATCGCGACCGGGGAAGCGCATGCGGGTGTAGCCGTAGCCGGCGATCGACACGACCACCACCATCAGGACTGCGTGGCCGGTGGACATCACCAGCGAGTTGCCGAACCACCGCATCACCGGATACGTCGAGACGCCGTCGAAGAGCGCCAGGTAGTTCTCAGCGACCCAGTTCGCGGGCAGCAGACTGAAACCGGAGAACGCGATCTCGGTCGGCGACTTGAACGACGTGGTGAGCGCGAAGAGCATCGGGATGATCCAGATCGCGGCGAGCGCCGTGACCAGGGTCATCGCGATGGCGAGGAGGATCACGCTGGAACGGCTGCGGTGACGCTTTCCGGTGGACTGCGGCGTCGCGTCCTCGACGCCCGCTTGCTTGACCTGCATCACGTCAGTCATCGCTGCTCCTGAACATCACTCGGAACTGGATCGCCGAAATCGCCATGAGCACCAGCCCCAGCATCACCGACATCGCGGCCGCGATACCGGCGATCGCCGGGCCGTCGCCGAACGCCAGGTCGCGGATGTCCATCATGAGGACCGTCGTCGTACCTGCAGGCCCACCCTCGGTCATCATCACGGGCTGGCCGTAGACGTTGAACGACAGAGCCGTCGTCATCACGAGCGTGTAGAGGAGGGGGAACCGGATCGACGGCAGCACCACCGCGAAGAACTGGCGCACAGACCCGGCGCCATCGAGCTGCGCGGCCTCACGCAGCTGTTCGGGAACGTTGGCGATGGCGGAGCGGTAGATGATGAGGTTGCCGCCGATTCCAGCCCACACCGTCAGGGTGAAGATCGTGACCCATGCCCATGGCTGTGTGGTGGTGAACGAGATGTCGGTCCCAAACACGTTGTTGATGAAGCCGAAGTCACGATTGAACATCAGGCTCCACGCGAGCGCGCCGGCGGACACCGAGATCAGGCCAGGGATGTAGAAGACTCCTTGAAAGATGTTCGCGCCTCTGTCGTTGATGCCTCCGATCGCGAGCGCGAGCAGCAGAGGGACGACGATCAGAAGCGGCACGGCGATGCCCACGAAGATGAGCGTGTTCGCCAACCCCGAGCGGAACTGCGAGTAGAACGGTGACTCGGGCTCGAAAAGGATCTGCTGGAAGTTGTCGAACCCGACCCACGTCGGCTCGCCGATGATGTTCCATCGTGTGAACGCGATGTAGAAGCCGTAGACGGTGGGGATCAGCGCGAAGATCGCGAAGATCACCAGGTGTGGCCCGATGAAGGGCAGCGCGCGCAGCGTGGCTTTCACGGTTTCTCCCGAGTCGGCGGGGGCGGCCCAGGGCCGCCCCCGCGTGCTCGTCAGTTGCCGGAGGCCGCTTCGGCCTCGGCGATCTTGCCGGCAACCTCGTTCTGCATCGCCGCCAGCGCCTCTTCGACGGGGATCCGGCCGCGCACGATGTCCTGCGAGTTGTCCCACAGCGCGCTCATCACGTAGGAGGTGTAGATGTACTCGCCTGTCGCCAGGGTCGACCGCGCCTCCTCCGTGTTGGTGAGCAGCGCCTGGGGCAGCTCAGAGTAGGCAGGGTCCTCGAACGCGACGTTGCTGGCAACGACCTGCCCAGCCTCACCCCAGTAGGCGGAGTTCAACCGCAGGTATTCGAGGAAGTCGGCCGCGCATCGGTCCGCAGCCTCGCTTCGCCCGCCATCGATCAGCTGCACAAACGAGTGCGACTCGAGCATGTTCACGGGCGACGACGCATCCGCCTGGAGGTTGTACGACAGCCCCCAGTTCAGTCCGTCGATCGAGTTGCGGTTCGAGATCGCCCACGTGCCGTCGGGGAACACGAGCGCCTGGCCGCTGTTGAATACCTGGTAGTCGTCCGAGTCCTCGGGCGCGATCAGTCCAGCCTCGTCCAGAGCGAGCAGGTCGGAGTAGATGTCGACCATCGCCTGCTGGGTGAGGTCGAGCTCACCACCGGGCGCGAACTCGCTGCCCACGTTGAACAGTTGGGACTCGACAACCGCGGGCACGAACAGGCCCGGCATCGCGTACACCCCATCAGGGAGCTGGCCCTCGACCTCGAAGAGCTCCTCCGTTGTCACAATGCCGTCGTCGAGCCAGTGCTCCACGCCGTAATCGGCGAGAAGATCGGCGTTGTAGTACGTGACGATCCCATGCAAGTCCAGGGGCACGGCGTACTCGACGCCGTCGAACACGCCAGCATCCCAGGCGACGTCGAGGTAGTTGTCGCGGTTCAGCTCGGGGTTGATCTCCTGCAGACTCGCCAGGGGCTCCAGCAGTCCAGCTCCGCCAAACTCAGTCACACGCGGGCCGTGGATCAGCAGCAGTTCAGGTATGTCCTCACCCGTGTTCACGACGCTGTAGAGGCGCGGATAGAGGTCGTCAGCCGGAATCGGCTGGAAGTCAACCACGCAGGCCTCGGCCTGGCCGTTGAAGTCGCTAACGAGCGTGCTCATGAACTCGCCGTCGGCACCGGTCAGGGGGTTCCAGAACGTCACCTCGCCGCTCTCCTCCTCGCCCGCGGAGCACGCGGACACCACCAGGGCCGTGGCCGCCACCGCACACACCGTCGCTACCACTCGCGTCGGATTCACCATCAAGAACTCCTTTGTCTTGTTCGCCGCCTCATTGCGGTCAATCGCCAGATGCGCCTGATGTATCGTTACATGTAGCGATACATCGATGCTAGACTCGGCTCGCCGTCGAGTCAAGTCCTCGGCCCACGAACGCTGGCCTGCAGGCGCAAAGGAGTGCTGTGGCAGTAACCATGAGGGACGTCGCGAACGCGGCAGGCGTGTCTCCCATGACCGTCTCGAACGTGCTGCGAGATGTGCCGACCGTTGACGAGGAACTCCGTGCGCGCGTGCTGCGTGCTGTCGACGAACTCGGCTACGAACTCAGCCTGACCGCGCGACAGCTCCGTTCCGGTCGCAGCGGCCTCGTCACGGTGATCGGGCTGGACATCAACGATCCGTACTTCTCCGCGCTCGCCTCGTCACTCGCGGCGGGATTCGCTTCCGAGGGGATTCACTGCGTCATCGAGCAGAGCCGCTTCAACCCCGGTGGCGAGCGCGGCGCACTCACCGGCGCACACCTCAAGCGCTTCGACGGCGTGGTGCTGAGCTCCGTGGGACTGTCCTACGAACAGATGGACAGCCTCGATGTGAACCTGCCGCTCGTCATCATGGGCGAGCACGAGGCGCCACCTCGGTTCGACCACATCATGATGGCGAACATCGACGGCTCTCGGCAGGCGGTCGAGCACCTGCTCGCGTCAGGCTGCCGTCGGGTGATGATGCTCGGCGGCTCCGAGACCACGACCACCCACGGCATGGCTGAGGCGCGCACGGCAGGGTGGCGCCAGGCCCACAGTGAGGCGGGGCTGGTCGCCGACGAAGCGCTGGTCATCCCTACGCCGCACTACACGCCCACGGAGGCACGCACGCTCGTCGCCGAGCACCTGCGCGTCGATCGAAGCATCGACGGCATCTTCGCCGTAGCCGACGCCATCGCCATAGGCGCGCTCGCGGGTGCCCGGGACGTGCACCGCGAAGTGCCCACCGAACTCCAGGTGGTCGGATTCGACAACCTCGCGATCGACACCCTGCTCAACCCTGCACTCTCGTCAGTCGACCCCGGCATGGACTGGATGTCACAGATGGCCGTCCGCCTGCTGCGGGATCGCATCGCCTCGCACGGCGCCGAGCACGAATCCGAGCACCTGGTCTCCCCGGCTCGGCTGGTGGTCAGAGAGTCGAGCGGCCGCTCGGAGGCATAGACGCGATCTGACGGGTGCTCGGATGGCCACCACCGGAGTGGCCGCTTCGAAGCACGGCGTGCCACGCTTTCCTCAGATCTCCCCACGCTCTCCCCATTGGCGAAACCGCACATTCCGGGCACTCTTGATAAGGCCCGAATCGGGCACGCACCACAAGGGGGACCACCATGACCATCTCGCCACCCGCGCACGCGGCCGCCGACGACTGGACCGAGCACGTCTTCTCGGCAGCGCTCGGCGCGATCGACATCCTCGCCATCCACCTGGGCGACCGCCTGGGCTGGTACCGCGCCCTCGCAGTCACGGGGCCGCTCACCGCCGACGAGCTCGCCGAGCGCACCCAGACCCACCCCCGCTACGCGCGCGAGTGGCTCGAGCAGCAGGCGACGTCCGGCTATCTCGAGGCCGACGGCGCCGCCCCCACGCGCTTCGCCCTTCCCGCCGGTGCCGCCGAGGCTCTCACGGACGAGCGCTCGCTCGCCTACATCTCGCCGCTCGCGCGCATGCTCGTGGGCGCCGCGACCCACATGCCCGCCCTCCTCGACGCGTACCGCACCGGCCGCGGCGTGAGCTGGGACCAGATGGGCGACGACGCCCGCTGGTCGCAGGCCGCCATGAACCGCCCGTGGTTCGAGCAGATGCTCGCCGAGGCGATCGAGAAGGTGCCCGACGTCCACGCGACCTTGGGAAGGGCCGATGCGGTGGTCGCCGACGTCGCCTGCGGCGCCGGCTGGTCCTCGATCGCCCTGGCAGACGCCTACCCGAACGCGACCATCGTGGGCATCGACATCGACGAGCCGTCGATCGAGCGCGCCCGCGAGAATGCAGCCGAGGCGGGCGTGAGCGACCGCGTCACGTTCCGCGCAGGCGACGCGCTGGAGGTCGAGGGCACCTACGACGCCGTCTTCATCTTCGAGGCGCTGCACGACATGCCACGCCCCGTCGAGGTGCTCGAGGCCGTGCGCCGGGCGGTGAAGCCCGGCGGTGTGGTCGTCGTCATGGACGAGGGCGTGGGCGACGAGGGCCTCACCGTGGGCGACGACGTCGAGCGGCTCATGTACGGCTTCAGCCTGTTCGTATGCCTGCCGGATGGCATGTCCTCGCAGGGCTCGGCCGGTACCGGCACCGTCATGCGGCCGTCCATCCTCAAGGGCTACGCCCAGGACGCGGGCTTCGAGGACATCTCGGTGCTGCCCATCGAGGACTTCGGCTTCTTCCGGTTCTACCAGCTCCACCAGCCGGCCTGACCAGCGCCCCTCCCCGCGCCGCCGGCCTCGCCCGTCCCCTTCCTTAGCGCGCCAGTGGAGCGTCAGTGTCGTTCTGGCGACGTCCGGGTCACCCAGTGGAGCCTGAGCGTCGCTCTCGCGGGCGCCTCCATAGCACTTGCTATATTTGATCCATGGAAGAGTCGCTCAGCAGCATCGCCGCGCGAACGGACGCTGCCGTCGCGGCGGCGCGGCGCCAGCTCGTCGACGCCGTGCGGCGCGCCCACGCGGCCGGCATGACTCAGTCGGAGATCGCGGCGCAGATCGGCCGCAGCCAGCCCGAGGTCAACCGGCTGCTGCGCTTCCACGGCACCACCCCCCACGCGAAGGCATTGCGCGCCAAGTCATCCGAAGTACGCCGCGCCCTGGCCGAGGCAGGTGGCCGTCGGGTCCGAGTGTTCGGCTCGACGGCGCGCGGCACCGACCGCCCCGACTCCGACGTCGACCTGGTCTTCGACATGGACGAGCCGCTGAGCCTGATGCAACTCTCTGCCGTCGAGAAGCACCTGTCGGAACTGATTGGTGTCGCCGTGGATCTCGTTCCGGCTTCGTCATTGCGCCCTGACCTCCGCGAGTCGGTGCTGAATGAAGCAGTCCTGTTGTGAGCCGAACCGATGATGAACATTTCGCGGACGCACTTCTCCACTTGGACCTCGCGGTACGGCACGCGTCGAGCGTGCCTCTTGATCAGAAAGCGATCGACGCGACCTGCATGCGGCTCGCCGCGGCCCTCGACGCGCTGAATCGCGTCGCTCCCATGGTCCGACAGGAACTCTTTGGCGACGCCTGGTCAGCGATGTGGGGCATGAGGAACCGTATCGCTCACACCTATGCGCTTGTCGAAGCCGACGTCGTTCTCGCAACCGTTCGAGTCGATGTCCCGGAGATCTGCGAACGGATCGAGACCTACCGTTCCAGCTGACTCGGACCTAGCGCTCCACCCCAGCCCCCGCATCGGCCTCGTCGACGGCGACCACCGGCACCTCCATGGTCCGCTCCCCGTCCTCGCGCGGCTCGCGCGCGACGCCGTGCGTGAACTGACTGGCGCGCTCCTCGGCTGCGGCGCTGCCGTGGAACAGGCCCGAATCCCCCGCCTGTTCGGCGGGCACGGACTTGCCACCGCGACGCACCCCACGATGCGCCGTGGACGGCGAGGCGTCCTGCACCAGCACGCGCTGCGCGGGTGCGGCGTCCGGCAGCACCGACTGGATCCACAGCACCATCGCCTCGCGCACGAAGCACCGGAGGTCATACAGCGTGGGAGCGTCCTGCGCGGTCACGAGGATGCGCACGCGCACGTAGCCGGCGGTCGCCTCGGTGACCTGCAGCACGTTCGCGCGGCCGTCGTACAGCGGCGTCTGCGTCAGTACCCACTCGAGGTGCTCGCGCATCTTCTGCGGCGACACCCGCCAGTCCAGGTCGAACTCCACCGAGCCCAACAGCTCGCTGCCCTGCCGGGTCCAGTTCTGGTACGGCGTGGTCGTGAAGTACGTGCAGGGCAGCACCAGCCGGCGGTCGTCCCAGAGGTCGAGCACCACGTAGCTGAGCGTGATCTCGCCCACCTTGCCCCACTCGCCCTCGGCGACGATGACATCGTCCACGCGCAGTGCATCGGAGAACACCAGCTGCAGCCCCGCGAACATGTTCGCCAGCACCGACTGCGCCGCGAGGCCGGCCACGATGGACGCGATGCCCGCGGAGGCCAGCACCGAGGCTCCCACCGCACGCACAGACTCGAAGGTGAGCAGCGCGGACCCCACCGCGACCACGACGATCAGTGCCACCGCCAGGCGCCGAATGATCAGCGTCTGCGTGTGCAACTTGCGTGCCAGCCGGTTGTCCGGCACGTCGATGCGGTGGTGGACCATCGCGAGATCGGCGACGAACTGCACGCACGCGATCAGCAGCCAAGCCGATGCGCCGATCACCGCGATCGTGAACGCCTGCCCGATCAACGGCAGCCACTCGCTGCCGCGCAGGGAGGCATGCACCCCCACCCACGCGCCGATGATGATCAGCAGCAGCCAGAACGGGTTGCGCGCCTGCGTGGACAGCGCGCGCGCCCACTCGTGGCGGCGAGCGGCGAGGCGGAACCCCACATGGACCGCGAGCGCGACCACCACCGCTCCGCCGATTCCGATCGCCACGGCGGCGATGAAGCTGAATGATTCCTCGAGCATGCGCATCCTCCCGGGTGGGCCAGTGCACCACGCTACGGAGCACAGGTTTCGGGGGCGTCAACGCGAGTTTTCGATCCGCGAACGCATCGGCCGGCGCCCCCCTTTGACAAGGAGGGCGCCGCCCGACTCACGTCGAGGGGGCGCTACTCCACGAGCTCCCACGGCCCGTACTGCGCACCCGGGGCGTTGTTGCGGGTCCACCACTTGGCCTCGTATACATGACCGTCATAGGTGACCTGATCACCCGTGTTGTAGACGGTCGTGGACGTCCACGCCCCCGGTGCACCGTCGGCACCGGGCTCGGCCACCTGCTCCCAGGGGCCGTTCGGGTCTCCGGGCTCCTGGTTGCGGCTGTACCACTGCGCCTCCCAGGTCGCGCCGTCGAACGTGACCACGTCGCCTGCACGGAAGATGCGAGACGCCGTCCACACGGCTGTCCCATCCTCGCCGACGGCGATCTCTTGCCAGGCCCCGTTGGGGTCGCCGGGCTCTTGGCCCGAGGTGGTCCAGGCGGCCCGGTAGAGCGAGCCCTCGAAGATCACCTCATCGTCCTTGCCGAACTGGACGGCGCCCGTCCATGCAGGACGCAGCCCCTCCGTGGTCGTGATCGCGAGCGCCAGCTGCAGCGCCGCCGCGACCATGGCATCAGCCTGGTGCGCCGAGATCTTCCCCGAGCTGGCGAAGCCCTCGACTTGGCCCACGAAGTCCTCTGTGAGCACCGCGGCCGCCTCGGTGGCCTTGCCCTTGCTGACCAGCCTCACCACCGAGTCGAGTTTCTTGTTCAGTGCGTTGGTCTGGCCCTTGTTGAGGGCCGAACCGTCGACACTGTCGCGCAGCCCGGCGAGCTCGGCATCGAAACCGGCGAAGTACCAGCCGTCGAAGCCGCCAATGCCCTGGTCGCCACCGGTGATGCCGTTGTAGCCACCCCAGTAGTAGTCGTACGGCGACTGGGTCTGACCGTTGGACACCTCGAGGGCGTAGGGATCGGTCGCGAGATGAGCGGCCTCGGAGTCAGACAGCGTGCTCGTGCCGTAGAGGAAGTCACTGAGGTACTTGCCCTCCACCGCGGAGCCGGCCGCGCCGTGCGGATCTCCCGACGACACGTAGTCGCCGCTGTTGAACTTCACGAAGTCACTGCCGTCCACACCAAGGTTGTCGTAGACGCTCTTGGCGATCTGCAGGCTCATGTTGTCCGTGGTCGAGCCGTCGTTGTAGTCGTTGAGGTTGGTGTCGATGATGATCGCCCGGTCGGGAGCGAGCGTCGCCACCAGCGACGATTGGTCGAAGGGCAGGCGCGAGTAGTTCCCGTACCCGTAGGACCCGTCCTCGTGGCTGTACATGTGTCCGTCGTCCATGAAGTGACGGAACAGCTCAGTCTCGCGGACGCGGTTGTGGCGGTAGCTGTTGCCCGGACCCTCCGTGCCGTGAGCGACGATGTCCTCGGCACCCGGGTTGTAGTAGTCGGTGCCGGAGAAGTCGTACTCCTGCCCCTGGGCGTTGTAGCGCCAGTTGGCGGGCCCGGTCGCGCCGGCGCCGCCGGCGATCACGGCCTTGACCCGGTCGTCATACACCGCAGCCACGAACGCGTTCTTGCCGCCGATCGAGAATCCCTTGGTGACGGCGCGCTGAGGATCGATCTTCGCGTCGAGAGCCGCGTTCTCCTCGACTGCCATCTGCAGGGCATCGAGGTAGACCGAGACAGCCGTCGCATTCGCCATGAGGATGCTCGTGTCGCCCGACGTGCTGTTCCGCTCGTACGGGAACAGCGTGTAGAACGTGATCGGGAACTGGAACGGGCCGAACGCCAGGACGGACCGGTCCGTGCCCCACACGTAGGGGTTCGATCGAACGTCGAACGCCCACGTCGGGAACCCCACGGATGCGATGCCGTCGCCCGTGAAGTTGGTGCCGAACCCGATCGCGGCCTTCTGGTCGCCTGGAACGGAGGCGGGCAGGGTGACATTGATGTCCACGTCGACAGGCTCGCCGCCGGTGTAGTTCGTGTTCGTCGGAATCACCCGAGCGGTCACCGATGCATTGCCCGTGCCGTCGTAGGAGTTCGACAGCAGCTCGATGGTGTAGTCCTCGCCCAGCTGCGGCTTGTACCCGTACTCATAGAACTGTGCGAGGTCGAGGATCTCCTGACGTCGCTGCTCCCACTCGGCGAGCGTCGTCACCATCCCGTCGGTCCCCTTCGAGGAGTCGAAGAACTCCAGAACGTTCGGGAGCGTCTGCTCCTGCGGCAGGTCTGCAGGATCGGGGAACGTGGTGTCGCCCCAGCGCAGCGCCTGGTACGCGTCCACGACCTCCTGCACCGCAGCCTCCTTCTGGGCTCGAGTCGCGGACTCGTCGTCGCGGATGGTCTCGTAGGCGGCCTTCGCGGCCACCATGCGGGAAGCCGATGCGGGCGTCCAGACCGCGCTGTCGTCGCCGTCGTCGTCCGGGCCGGTGCCGTTTCCGGAACCGCCGGGGTTGGACGCCGAGTCCCAATAGCGGATGGTCTCGTCCGCACGCCACCCGCTGTAGGCGGCCGTGTCGGATGCGCCCTTTCCAGCGAGCGTCACGACGCCCCAGTCGCGATTGCGCACCCGCTCGCCGTTGGGCAGGTTCGAGCTGCCTTCGCGACCAGCGAACGCCTCGGTCTTGCTCCAATACGAGAAGGAGTGGTCCTGGTCGAAGACGCCAAGCTCCAGGCCCACCTGGGTGCCGTTGTCGAGCACCCGGTCACCCTCGTCGCCCCAGCCTTCCATCTGGAGCGCGATCTCGTAGGTGTAGTTCACGCCGTCGCCCTCGACGTAGCCGGACGACGCGAAGTCGCTCAGACGGGTCGAGTAGTCCTGGTTGCGGGGGTCGAAGAAGGACCCGAGCGATGGGATGCCTGTGTTGGTGAAAGTGGCGACGCTCTCGACTTCAGGGTTAGCGCCCAGGAAGAGCACGCCCTGCGTGTCTGTCTCGAGGCCCCACTGGTCGTTGAAGACGTCCATGAACAAGAAGAGCCCGTCGGACTGCGGGGTGTAGCTGGCGCTGTTCCAGGTAGGAGCCGCCGAGTCGGACTGCGTCGCGTCCCCGGTGACCTCCACCAGCACGTACAGCATCGGGCCGTCCCACAGCAGACGCATGGAGCCGCCGGCCGTGGCATCGGGCGCGTCGCCGGTCATATTGGCCGCGAAACTGTTCGCGACGGGGTACTCCTCCGCCTGGTCCCAGGCCGCGTCGCGGATGCCATCGACCTCGAGAGTCTCCGAGGTGAATGTCGCGTCGGCCTGAGCGCGCGTCGCTTCGACCTTGTAGCTTCGGTTGTCGCCGGCGCCGTCGGGGGTGAACCTCTCGAGCACGTTGGTGTTGTTCACATCAGACTTGTCACCCGGTTGGTCGTAGGGATAGGTGTCGGCATCGTCGGCCATGGCCGCGGGCGCGACTAGGACCCCGACGAGGGAAAGCGATACGAGCGCTGTAGTAAGGCGCACTGAGTTCGTCATTGAATACTCCGTGTCTGACCCCCGTTGGGGGTCGTCAACGCCAGCGCACACCACAGCAGCGGGGCGCGGGCGCAGGGATGCGTGGGCAGAGTAGAGCGCGTCACGTCCCGCCCATGAACGCGCGGCAGTGCGACTCCGGTCTCGCAACGGAGTCAGCGGTCGCGAACACGTCGCATCGTGTTCGTTTCAATAGTGGGTGGAGGGGCCGCAAAGCGGTCACCAAAGAGCGCGAATTGCGGGCAGATCACAGCGACGCGACACTGCGTCTGACCTGCACAATGGACACTTCGTACACAACGAAGTCAGGGTGCACACCCGAGAGCGGCCATGCCGAGATCGTCGGTGAGAAACCGCTTTCACGAAAGTACCATTTGCACGATTCAGTGTCAAGAGATCGGCCCTCCCCTACGATGGGCACCACTCTCACCGCTGAGACAAGGAGCCGCATGCCCGCGACGCCCGCCCCCGACACGCTGATCGTCGGCGCCGGACCGGCCGGCCTGGCCGCCGCCCGCGCCCTGCGCGACCACGACCTCCCCTACACCCACGTCGAGCGCCACAGCGGCGCCGGAGGTCTGTGGGACATCGACAACCCCGGCTCACCGATGTACGAGTCCGCGCACTTCATCAGTTCGAAGACCCTGTCCGGGTTCACGGGCTTTCCCATGCCGGACGACTACCCCGACTATCCGCGCCATGACCAGGTCCTCGCCTACCTGCGCAGCTTCGCGGACCACTACGAACTCACCGAGCGCATCGGCTTCGACACCGCCGTCGAGTCCGTCACCCGAGCCGAGGACGGCACCTTCACCGCCACCTACGCCGACGGCAACACCTCCACCCACGCGCACGTGATCGCCGCCACCGGCGTCCAGTGGGACCCCAACGTCATCGAGATCCCCGGCTACACCGGCAAGGTGCGCCACAGTGTGACCTACCGCGACGCGAGCGAGTTCGAGGGGCGGCGAGTGCTGGTGATCGGCGCGGGCAACTCGGGCTGCGACATCGCGTGCGACGCCGCCATCGCCGCTGACGAGGCGGCGATCTCCCTGCGCCGCGGCTACTGGTTCATCCCCAAGCACGTGTTCGGGATGCCCTCGGACGTCTTCGCGGACAACGGCCCGTCCATGCCGATGCCCGTCGAGCAGGCGGTGTTCGGCCGCCTGCTGCGCTTGATCGTCGGCGACCTCACCCGCCTGGGCCTCCAGGCGCCCGACCACAAGGTCTTCGAGACCCACCCGATCCTCAACGACCAGTTGCTCCACCACCTGCGCCATGGCGACATCGCCGCGAAGCCAGCCGTCGCATCGGCCGACGGCACTACCGTCACCTTCACCGACGGCACCTCCGGCGACTACGACCTGATCATCCTGGCGACCGGCTACCACCACACGGTGCCGTACGCACAGCAACTGTTCGGCGCCGAGCAGCACCCCGACCTGTACCTGACCGCCTTCGCGCGCACGCCCGGGCTCTACGGCGTGGGCTTCGTGGAGACCAACGCGGGCGCATACCGGCACATGGAAGAGCTCGCCGCGATGGTCGCCTCGCACATCTGGGACCGCGAGCACCGGCCCGCGCAATGGGAGCGCTTCGAGCGGCACATCGAGCGCGACCGGCCGGACCTCACGGGCGGCATCAACTTCGTCGACTCGCCGCGCCACGAGGGCTACGTCGACTCTGCGACGCTTCACCGGTACTGCCACATGGTCGCCGGACGCATGGGCTGGGAGCTGCCGTAGTTCGGTGTCCGACCCACGGCCCATGCACGGTGTCAGACGCTTCCGCGATCATGACGCCATGAGTCCCCCAGACCTGGCCCCGCCCGCGACAGAGTTGCCGCGTGCGTACTTGTTGCGCGTTGCGCAACACGCTACGCTAGTGGCGTGATCAGGTCCTTCCGTCACAAGGGCCTGCGCACGCTGTACGAATCGGGCCGCACCGCGGGCATCCAGCCGCAGCACGCGAAGCGCCTACGGCTGCAACTCGGTCTGCTGGATGCCGCCAAGGAGGTCAGTGACATGGACAAGCCCGGCTTCCGACTGCACCGACTCAAGGGAAAGCAGGCCCGCCGCTGGTCGATCACCGTGAGCGGCAACTGGAGAATGACGTTCGAGTTCACCGCCGGAGACGCGTACGTCGTGGACTACGAGGACTACCACTGATGGACACACCGATGCGGATGCACAACCCGCCTCACCCGGGAGAGATCATCACGGAGATCTACCTCGCCGAGCTCGGGATGAGCGGGCGCGGGCTCGCTCAGCGCTTGGGGGTCGCGGCGTCGACTCTGGCGCGCGTGACCAACGGCTCGAGTCGGGTCAGCCCTGAGATGGCCTTGCGACTGTCCAAGGTGCTCGGAGGCAGCGCCGAGAGTTGGCTCGCGCTTCAGGACGCCCACGACCTGTGGACGGCCCGTCAGACCATCGATCTCAGTCAGGTGGTACCGCTGGAGGCGTCTCCCGCCTGACGCCGAGCCGAACTACTCGCGCCCCTCATCCAGCGGGATCAGCATCTCGCGGAAGTCGCCGTCGCTGGCCTGCAGATCCCAGATGCGGTCCGCGACACCCACGACGCCGCCCTCGATCTGCAGCTTGGGGATCGCGCCAGGGATGACCATCTGGCTCACCCGGATGGGCTCGTCCGCGAGCGCCTCATGGAGCATCTCGCCGTACGCGGACTCGGCCGGGAACGCAACCGAGGTGCCGGCGAAGCCGTGCCGCGCCTTCACCGAGGTGCCGCCGTTGATGAGGATGATCGACCCGCCGCCCGCCTCGCGCATGCCCGGCAACACGGCGCGCACAGCGTGGATGAGCCCCAGCGCGGAGAAGCGCAGCGACTCGAGTGCGAGCTCCGGCGTCAGGTCCAGCACAGGCTTGAGGTAGTCGCGCGACGGCAGCGGCGAGTACTGCAGCGCGGTGATGTGTCCCAGCGCTTCTGCCGCGCTAGCCAGCGCGGACTCGAGCGACTGGCCGTCGCGCACATCGGCCGCAAAGCCCTGCGCCGTGATGCCGTCCTCGCCCAACTCCGCGGCGAGCGCATCCAACTTGGCCTGATCCCGCGCGATCAGCGCGATGTCAAAGCCCTCGCGCGCGAACCTCCGCGCGACGGCTCCGCCCAGATTGGGGCCGGCTCCGACGATCGCCATGGTGGGCATGCGCAACTCCTTTGTTCTGGGGGGACTCCTTGCAGGCTAACGCGCCGGCGGCGGGTGCTCATTCCGCTCACACGCGCCCACCTCTAGCATCGGTCCCATCCGCTCACCGCTGAGGAGGTCCCGTGGGGTACGAGGCTGCAGGCAAGGTCGTGGTCGTCACCGGAGGCGGCGGGGGCATCGGCGGCGAGTTCGCGCACCAGGTCGCCGCGCGGGGCGCGACGCTGGTCCTGGTAGACCTGAGGACCGATGCGGCCGCGGCTACCGTCGCCGAACTCCCGGGCGAGGGGCACAGCGTGGTGACGGGCGACCTGACCTCACGCGCGGACGTCGAGCGCGTGCTGGACGAGATCCAGGCCGCCCACGGGCGCATCGACGTGCTGGTCAACTCGATGGGCATGACCAGCGCCGAGCGGTTCGACGAGCGCTCCGTCGAGTCCATCGACCGCGAGCTCACCGTGAACCTCAACGCTCCCCTGATGCTCACGCGCCTCGCGATCCCGCTGCTGCGCGCCGCGCCGGACCCGCGCGTCATCACCGTGGTCTCGCTGGGCGCGATCTTCCCCCTCGGCGAGACCCCCATCTACACGGCATCCAAGTACGGCCTGCGCGGCGCGATGCTGTCGATCGCGCTGGATCTGCGCGACAAGGGCATCACGGTGAGCTCGGTGCTGCCGTCCGCGACCGACACCCGCATGCTGCGGCAGGAGGCCCTCGACGGCGGCAACGCGTTCCAGTTCCAGGACCCGCCGCAGACCCCCGAGCGCGTCGCCCGGTGCATGGTGAAGCTGCTCGACAAGCCCCGGCTCGAGGCCTACCCCAAGCCCTCCGAGTCCTGGCTGGTGCGGACCGTGATGGTCTCGCCGAACATCCTGCCGCGGGTCATGCCGCTGTTCCGCGGCAAGGGCGAGCGCGGCCAGGCCAAGTACATCCGCGAGCTGCGCGACCGCGGCCTTGTGACGGAGGACGGCGAACTCGTCGAGTAGGCCGCGCGACCCGAATCATCCTCGGGAAGCATCGCCCCGGCGCACTCGCGGACGTAGAATCGAGGCATGACGCTGCACATCGAGAACGAGGACACCGAGAAGGCGGTCCACGATCTCGCGCTGCGCCTGGGCGTCGACGACGAGACCGCGATCCGCGCGGCGATCCACGAGACGCTCGAGGCGCTCGAGGAGGGCACGTCGTACGCTCAGCGCCGCAACGCGCGCGTGCGCCTGCGCTCCCTGCTGGACCGGGCAGCCCCGGATGTCATCGCCTCAACCGGCTGACGCTACGCCTCACTCCCCCGCGCGCACCTTCCGCGCCGACGCGGCGGCCTCGCGCACCAGTTCCTGATCCCCCGCATCGTCCAGCCCGGCGATCGCACGCCGCTCCGCGCGCTCCGAGGCCGAGCGCAGCTCGACAGCCTCCTCGCAGCTCGCCAGGGCGAGCAGGTGACCGATGACCCGCTGCACCCGCCTCCCGATCTCCACCAGACCCGCCCCGTCGCGCGCGACCGGCCGGAGCCCGTCCTCGATGAGGTCGGCGAAGGCCACGGCAGGCACGTGCACCCGCGAGAACTCGACATCCTCGTCGCGCTCGGCCGTCATCATCGCGGACATGACGCGCTCGATCGCGTTGAGCGCCTCGATGGCCGTGCCCGGGTCGTTGGTCGACGGCGACAGCGCCCGCGAACCGATCTCGGCGAGCGCGACGAACCCCAGACGCGGGTCCTGCTCGTAGGTCCGGTGCTTCTCGACGCGGAAGCAGGCCGCGACGTCATCGAGCGCCTCGTCACCCGTGCCGCCACCCTCAACCCACGCCAGCACCCCGCCCTGCCCCACCGTGACACCAGGCGTGGCGACTACGTGGACCACCGCATCGGCCGCATCGGCTACCTGCTGCAGCTCATCCATGATGATGCCCGTCACCGCGCCCGGCTTCTCCGCGGCCACCTCGCGCGCGCCGGCGGGCAACTCGACGGGCGCGACTCCGCCCAGGTGGGGCCGTCGCGCCGCCTCACAGCCCGCTTCGGTGGCGGCACTCTCGACGCGGTCGAGGACGTCGGGCACCCGCCCGAAGCCCGTGAGGTGGTGGATCCAGCGCAGCAGCGTCACGACCACCACCGCGATCACCACAATCGTGCCCAGGAACAGGATCGACTTCGCCTGCTCGGTGATCGCCCCGACGGACAGCGCGATGATCCCGACGATCGCGAACACGAACGACCCCAGGAACGTGGACAGCGCGTTCTGGGACGTCGGATCCGCGATGAGCAGTTGCGTCGCGCGGGGCGTCGTGCCGCGCGCGGCCGCCGCATACGCGGAGATCATCGCGGTCAGCGAGAACGTGGTCACCGCCAGCATGCTCGTACCCAAAATGCTCAGAATGCTGCTGACGGATTCCTGCCCGAAGTCGAACGTGAGCGAGTCGCCGAAGGCGGGACCCACCACCCACGCCAGCACCACCAGCAGCAGCGCCCCCGCGGTGAACAGCGCGAGCCGCAGCCAGATCTGCTCGCGCAGACGGGTCCAGAACATGCGCCACTGCTGTGCGTTCACGATCGCTCCTCCGGTGTCTGCCTCGATTGTGCCTCGCACCTCGCGCTACGGCGCGCAGAAGCGGCCGGGAGTAGCCTGACGGAAACTGCCCTGGGAGAACCCGTGACCGACTCACCGTCCTTCACCGAACGCGCCCGCGAGCACGTCGCCGCGACCGCCGAGTCGTGGTCCACCGCCCGCGCCGCGCTGGACGCCGAGCCCGCTCCCGCCACCGCAACCTGGGCCGCGGCACCGGAGCACTCCGACGAGGCGATCCGCAAGGCCACCGGCGCCGGCTGGGACGAGTGGGTCGCGCGCATCGACGCGGGTCCCGGCCGCGCCGCCACCCACACCGAGATCGCTGCGTGGGTGAACGCGAATTCGGACATCGGCGGGTGGTGGTCCCAGGGCGTCACCGTGGGATACGAGCGCATCACCGGCATGCGCCTGCCCGGCCAGAGGCCCGACGGCACCTTCACCCTCTCCCGGACACGCACCTTCGCCGTGGCGCCGGACCACCTGCGCGCACTGCTCGAGGACGAGGGCTCGCTCACGGCTCTCCTTCCCGCCGCACAGGTGACCCGGACCTCCAAGGCAGGCGTGAAGGCTCCGCGCTACGCGCTCGAGGATGCGGCCGATGCGGCGGGCACCTCTCTCGGCACGCTCCAGCTGGGGTTCGATCCGGCCCCGAAGGGTGCGAAGCTCACCGTCACGCACGAGAAGCTCCCGAGCTTTGGGGCGACCGAGCCGTGGAAGGACTTCTGGGCTGCCTGGCTCGATGCGGTGGGAGCCGCACTGACGGATTCCTGACCGAGTCCTGACCCGGGAATGAATCACGGCGCGCGAGCGTCACCCCGGTCGCAGCACCACCACCTCAGGGAGAGACGCATGCGCGCACTGATCATCGGCGGCACCGGAACGCTCGGCACGGCCGCGCAGGCCGCGCTCGAGCCCACCTACGAGACCGTCGTCGCGTCACGCTCCACGGACCCGTCCGTCGACATCACCGACGAGGCCTCGATCGAGGCGCTGTTCGAGACCGTGGGCGAGGTGGACGCCGTGGTGGTCGCGGCCGGCGCGGTGCCCTTCAAGCGGCTCACGGCACTCACGTCCGAGGACTACACGTCCGCGTTCACCGGCAAGGTGCTGTCGCAGCTCAACGTGGTGCGCATCGGACTCCCGTACGTCACTGACGGCGGCTCCTTCACGCTGACGTCGGGCATCCTCAGCCGTGAGCCCATCGCCGCGAGCGCGGCCGCCGCGATGGCCAACGGCGCCCTCGAGTCCTACGTGATGGCTGCTGCGCCCGAGCTGCCGCGCGGCATCCGCATCAACGTGGTGAGCCCCTCGGTGCTCGAGTCCTCGACCCGGCACCACGCGGCGTTCCCCGGCTTCACCCCAGTCGCGGACGAAGCCGTGGGGCAGGCCTACCTGCGCTCCGTCGCCGGAGCCCGCACGGGCCGCACACTGCCGCTCGACTGACCCCCGCGCGCAGCTCCCCCGGTACCTGAGCGCGCCATGAGTCGCTCAGTGCCGGACAGGAGGCTAGCGCGTCTCCGAGGGGTCACTGAGTGCCGGACGACACGAGCACGTCGGCGCGGGCGCGCGTGGCGGCGATGAGGTCCGCGTTGACCTGATCCGACCCCAGCGCAAAGGCCCGCGCATCCTCCGGCGACCGCCCGTGGCGCTCATGCCTAGCGATCAGACGCTCGAGTCTGAGTGACTCGGGAACCTCCACGTACCAGGCCTCGTCCAGCAGAGGCTTCACCTGAGACCACGGCTCGGAGTCGACCAGCAGGTAGTTGCCCTCGACGATCACGAGCGGCGCCTCGCGCGGTACCGGAATCGCGCCGGCGATGGGCTCCTCGAGGTCGCGATCAAACGCAGGCGCGTAGGTCACGGGCTCCTGCGCCGCGCGCAGCCGCGCGAGCAACGCCACGAACCCCGCGCCGTCGAACGTGTCGATGGCGCCCTTGCGGCTAGCGCGGCCGAGCCGTTCGAGTTCGGCCTGAGCGAGGTGGAAGCCGTCCATCGGCACCACCACCGCCCGGTCGGGACCCAGGGCCGTCGCCAGCGCCGATGCGAGCGTCGATTTCCCCGCCCCCGGCGCACCGGCGATGCCGAGGATCCGCCGTCCACCCGCATCCGCGAGCGCACGAGCGCGCTCCACTGCCTCGTCGAACCCGATCACGCGGCCATCATGCCAGCGCGCGCACGACACTCAGCGACTCATGGGAGACGCTCGGCCCGCGAGACCGACACTGAGCTGCTCGTGGCGCGCTCCAGCCGGACCCAGCCCGCGCATCGGCCCTAGCCTGAAGGGGTGTCCTCCCCCGCATCGTCCCCGAGCGGCCCGCCCGGAGTCACCGACGTTCCGCGCGAGCAGCGGCTGATCCTGTGGATCGCGATCCTCGCGTCCTTCGTGTCGTTCCTCGACGGCACGGTAGTGAACGTCGCGCTGCCGGCGATCGTCGACGAACTCGGCGGCGGCATCACGACCCAGCAGTGGACCGTCGACGCGTACCTCATCACGCTGGGCGCCTTCATCCTGGTCGCGGGCAACGTCTCCGACACCTACGGGCGCATCCGGGTGATCCGGTGGGGTCTGATCGCGTTCGGGGTGACGTCGGTGGCGATCGCGCTGGCGCCAACCGCTGGCTTCCTCATCGGGGCCCGGCTGCTGCAGGGAGTCGCCGGAGCGCTGCTCGTGCCGAGCTCGCTCGCCCTGATCACGTCAAACTTCTCGGGTCGCGCGCAGGCGAAGGCGATCGGGACGTGGACCGGCCTGACGTCGGGCGCGATGGTCGCCGGGCCGATCATCGGCGGGCTGTTCGTGGACCTCGCGTCCTGGCGGCTCGTGTTCCTCATCAACGTGCTGCCCATCGCCGTCACGCTGTGGCTCCTCATGCGCCTCGAGCAGCGCGACGTGCGCCACCCCGACGCGAGCGTGGACTACCTGGGTGCGCTGCTGTGCGTGGTGGGGCTCGGCGGCACGGTGTTCGGCCTGATCGAGCAGCCCAACCTGGGCTGGGCCGATGCGATGGTCTGGGTTCCCGGCACTGTGGGAGTTCTCGCATTGGCGGGTTTCCTGGGGCGGCAGGCGACGGCCAGGGCGCCGATGCTGCCGCTCAGTCTGTTCCGCATCCGCAACTTCGGCTGGGGCAACCTGGCGACCTGGCTGATCTACGGGGCCCTCGCGCTGAACGGATTCGTGATCGCCGTGTACCTGCAGGAGCAGGCGGGGCAGACCGCGACGGCGGCCGGGATCGCGATCCTGCCCATCACGATCATCATGATCCTGGGGTCGTCGAAGGTGGGAGCGCTGGCCGGTCGCTTCGGGCCGCGAATCTTCATGACCGTGGGGCCGCTCATCATGGCGGCCGGTGCGCTGATGATGCTGTGGGTCGGTGAGGACTACTCGTATTGGACGCAACTGCTTCCCGGGGTGGTCGTGTTCGGCATCGGGCTGACGCTCATGGTGTCGCCGCTCACAGCGGCGATCCTGGGCGCGGTCGATCCTGCACGCGCGGGCATCACCTCCGCAACGAACAACGCGATCTCCCGCATCGCGGGGCTCGTGGCGGTGGCGTCGATCGGTGCGATCGTGGGCGGCACGCTGGATCTGAACGGATTCCACCGGGCGATGGTCGCGACCGCAGCGCTGATGGCAGCTGGCGGCATTGTGGCCTGGGTGGGCATCCGCAATCCGGCGCCGGCGCGGGACTGACCCCTCTCCACAGGTCCCCCCGAGGGGTCTGGCCGGTTTCCTGTTTGCCCGCTAGGGTCGCCGCATGACTCGACGCGGGGGGGG